>Ga0070741_10004105_pt1 | contig 34537 bp, 38 predicted proteins | sample Coa_R1_4_FD_66440 | JGI IMG/M metagenome (GOLD analysis project Ga0070741, IMG submission 66440) | Surface soil microbial communities from Centralia Pennsylvania, which are recovering from an underground coalmine fire - Coalmine... | ecosystem: Environmental > Terrestrial > Soil > Unclassified ... | reverse complement strand
CCGACACGAAGGAGATCTGGGTGATCACGTCGTGGAGCTCACGAACCGAGACCCCCAACCGGGCGGAGACCTCGCGCTCGGTGGGAGCGCGCTTGAGCATCGACTCCAGGTCCGCGTACGCCTTCTCGATCTCGCGGGCCTTGAACCGCACCGAACGAGGCACCCAGTCCATGGCCCGCAGCTCGTCGATGATCGCGCCCTTGATGCGGGGGATGGCGTACGTCTCGAACTTGTTGCCCCTGGCCGGCTCGAACTTCTCGAGCGCGTCGATCAGGCCGAACATGCCGTAGGAGACCAGATCGGCCTGCTCCACGCTCGCGGGAAGACCGGTCGCGACCCTGCTGGCCACGTACTTCACCAGAGGCGCGTAGTGCAGGATCAACCGCTCCCGCGCCTCGGTGCCGCCGCTTCGCTTGAACTCCTGCCAGAGCTCGGCCAGCTCGTCACGACCACCCGGCGAGCCGTCGGCGACCGCAACGGCCGCCGAGGCGGCAGCGCGACCCGTCTTCCTGGCGGGCCCGCCCGCTCGGGCTTGCTTGCCGGCCTTCGGCCTCGGGCTTCTGGTAGTTCCGGCCATCACGCCCTCGGATGGGCTCTGCGGTAGGACTCGAACAGCCGGGCGCGCGAGACGTGCGTGTACCGCTGCGTCGTGGCAACGCTGGCATGGCCGAGGAGCTCCTGTACGGTTCGGATGTCCGCCCCTCCCTCCAGCAGGTGCGTCGCGAAGGAGTGCCTGAGCGTGTGCGGCGTGACGCGGCGCCCCGGCAGGATCCTCCGCCCGTATTGTTCCACCATCGCCCTGATGTCGCGTGGCGACATGGGCTTCTTCCTGCGGTTGAAGAACACGTGGCCGGATCCCGGGGCGGCCAGCAGCCCGCGCCCCAGCCGGAGGTAGCGTTCGAGCGCGTCCGCCGAGGGCTCGGACAACGGCACCTCGCGATCCTTGGATCCCTTGCCGGTGACGAGCACCCGCCCCCGGTCGAGGTCGAGCCGGTCGAGCGTGAGCCCCGAGACCTCGGCGACGCGCACGCCCGAGCCGTACATCAGCTCCAGCACGGCGCGATCGCGGAGCGCGATCGCAGTGGCGAGCCCATCCCGATCTCGGCGGGAGCGTCGCCCGCCCCCGGGCGCAGGCGCCTCCACCAGCCGTGCGGCGTCGGCGGGCCGGAGCACCGACGGCAGCCGGGAGATCACCTTGGGCCGCCCGAGCAGCTCGGCGGGGTCGGTCTCGACGACCCCCCGGCCGGCGGCCCACCGATAGAAGGTCCGGACGGCGGCGACCCGTCGCGCGACCGACGCCCGCGCGTACCCGAGCGTCGCTTGCTGGGCCAGGAAGCGGCGCAGCGCGGGGTAGGTGGCCGTCCGAAGCGCGCGGCGCTGACGAGCGAGGAACAGCGCGAGCTGAACGAGGTCGCGACGATACGCCGAGACCGTGTGCTCGGACAGATGCCGTTCGAGCGCAAGGTGACCGACGAAGTCCTCGATCAGCTCCGCATCGGGATGGGGAAGGTCCTCCCGCCTCATGCGCCGTCCTCGTGTCGCCTCGGTCAGGTCCTCCCGGCCCTTGTATCAGCGGCGTGGGGGCCGTTCAAGCTTCGCACGCCCGGGAGGTTCCGGTCGTCCCCCGATCGGCCGTAGGATGCCGGGGTCGTGGGGAACCTGCCGGCGTTCGAGACGCTCGTCACGCCGGGCCTCGGCGACAGCTCGCACGTGCTCGTTTGCGGCGAGGAGGCGCTGGTCGTCGACCCCAACGCGATGTGAGCCGGCTCCTCGCCGCCTTCGCGTGCGGTGCTCGCGCGGGGGCATTCCTTCCATCCTGCGGCGCCTGAGCTGACGCCTCAGGCGGGAAGGCGCGGCTCCACGCGTCCCCCAACCGAACGGACCAGCCCCTTCATCTCGAGGGCCATGAGCAGGGGGACGATCTCGCGCAGGGTGAGCCCGAGCTCGCGCGCCACGGTCTCGGGCAGGAGGGGTCCGGTCAGGCGTTCCAGGACGGCGCGCTCACGCTCCGAGACGTCGAGCGCCGGGGGGCGGCGATGAGCCCGCTCCGCATCGGGGAACCCGAGCTCGTGGAGGCCGAGGTCGTGGACGAGATCCTCCCCGCCCCGGACGAGCGTCGCGCCCTCGCGGATCAGCGCGTTCGGGACATGGGCGAGGGGGTTCGAGACCGCACCGGGGACGGCGAACACCTCGCGGCCGAGGTCCAGCGCGTGATCGGCCGAGATCATCGAGCCGCTGCCCTCGGCGCCCTCGACCACAACCAGGGCCCGCGACAGGCCCGCGATGAGCCGATTCCGGGCGGGGAACCTGAACGGCATCGGCGGCACGCCCGGCGGGTACTCGCTCACCACGGTCCCGCGCGAGGCGATCCGTCCGAGCAGCGAGCGCGTGCTCGAAGGCTGGGCCCGGTCGATGCCGCACCCGAGCACGGCCAGCGTGTGGCCTCCGGCTTCCAGGGCTCCCTCGTGGGCGGCCGTGTCGATCCCCCTGGCGGCCCCGCTCACGACGCAGGCTCCCGCCCACCCGAGGTCGCGACCGATCGACCTCGCGAGGTCCCGCCCGGCCTGGCTGCACCGACGGGCGCCGACCACGGCCACGGCCTCGGCAAGCGACGGGGCCGGACGACCGATCATGAATAGGCCGGCGGGCGGATCGCTCAGGTGCTCGAGCTGCGGCGGATATCGGGGGGACCCCACGGGGACGAACTCCGCGCCGGTCTCGGAGACCGAGATCTCGATCGACTCCGACTGCAGCGAGCGAGCGAGCTGCCGGTCTCGCTCGCTCCCCGCCCGCCCACGCCGCACGGCGGCCAGGCAGGCTGCGGCGTCGCTTTCCCTGCGCGCGAGCGCGAGCAGCACCCTCGGCGACAGGCCGGGCAGCGACATGAGCACCAGGAGCGCTCGTCTGTTGGCGCGCCCGTCTGCGAAGCCCGGGGGCCAGCGGCTCGGCGCGCGAGCGTCCCGACGATCCGGCGCGTCAGCCCGCACGAATCAGGCTCTCCTCGGAGAGGCTCATCCGGTACGAGAGGGCCTCGGCGACGTGCTCCGGCGCGATCTGGTCGGCGCCGTCGAGGTCCGCGATCGTTCGAGCGACCTTGATCGCTCGGTCGAACCCCCGTCCGGTGAGCGCCAGGGAGTCGACGGCGCGGGCGAGCACATCCCGGGCCCCCGCCGAGATCCTCGCCTCGCGCCGGGCGAGCGGGCCCGGGAGCTGCGCGTTGCAGGGAAAGCCCGTCGGGCCGTAGCGGCGGCGCTGGCGCTCGCGGGCCTCCTGCACACGTTCGCGGATCCTGGCGGATGGCTCACCGGCAGCCTCTCCGAGCAGCTCGGCCTTCGAGAGCCGGGGCACGACCAGGCGGATGTCGATGCGGTCGAGGAGCGGCCCCGAGAGCTTGTGGCGATATGCCTGCACCCGGTGAGGAAGGCATCGACACTGACGACGCGGATCTCCCTCGTACCCGCACGGACAGGGATTGGCCGCGGCGACCAGCGTGAAACGCGCGGGGAACTCGACGGAACCGGCAGCCCGGGTGATCACCACTCGACCGTCCTCGAGTGGCTGGCGCAAACCCTCGACGGCGTCGCGATGGAACTCGGTGAGCTCGTCCAGGAACAGCACGCCGTGGTGGGCGAGCGAGACCTCTCCGGGCCGCAGGTACGAGCCACCTCCGCCGAGCAAGCCGGCGAGCGAGATGGAATGGTGGGGCGACCTGAAGGGGCGCGCGGAGCGGAGCCCGGCGCTTCCGAGCAGGCCCGCGATCGAGTGCAGCTGCGTGACCTCCAGCGCCTCCGCCCGCGAGAGGGCCGGGAGGATGGTGGCGAGTCGACGCGCGAGCATGGTCTTGCCGGCCCCGGGCGAGCCCACCATCAGGACGTTGTGCCCCCCGGCGGCCGCCACCTCCAGCGCCCGCCGCGCCTGCGCCTGCCCGCGGACCTCGGCGAAGTCCACCTCGGGCTCCTGTTGCGGCTGAGGCGGCGGGGGCGCGACCGGGCGGGGCTTCGGGGAGCCGCGCAGGTAGGCGACCGCCTCGGCGAGCGTTGGGACTCCGACCACCTCGAGCCCCTCGACCAGCGCAGCCTCGGCGGCGTTCGCCTCCGGGACCACGACGCCCCTCAGCCCGGACCGACTCGCCGCGATGGCCGCGGACAGCACCCCGGGCGTGGGGACCAGGCTCCCCCGAAGCGAGAGCTCACCCACGAAGGCCAGCCGGGAAGCCCGATCTCTCGGCACCTGGGCGGAGGCGCACAGCACGCAGATCGCGATGGGAAGGTCGAGCCCGGGCCCCTCCTTGCGAACGTTGCCCGGCGAGAGGTTGACCACGATGCGCCGAAGCGGCCACTCGAGGCCCGAGCTCTCGACGGCAGGCCGGATGCGGTCCCGTCCGTCCTGCACCGAGGCACCGGGGAGGCCGGTGATCGTGAGCGAAGGAAGTCCGCGCCCGATGTGGGCCTCCACGACGACGGGCCGCCCGTGCACGCCGAGGAGGGTGACGCCGATGACCGTGCCGTACACGACGGGGCGACCCTAGCGCGCGCCACCGACAGTCGAGTGCCTACAGGGCGTCCTCGAAGAGCTCGACGCTCGCTCGCCCAGCCCCGACCGCCACGCTCGCCACGTCGAAGCGCACCCGCCCCGGCCGCGCCTGCGTCGACTGCAGGTAGGCCTCTGCCAGCCGCCGCAGCGTCCGGCGCTTTGTGCGCGTGACGGCCTCGAACCCGCCGCCGAACGCGCTGCCGCGTCGGGTCTTCACCTCGCAGAAGACGAGGACGTCCGCCCGCTCCAGCACCAGATCCAGCTCGCCGAGCGCGCACCGCCAATTGCGAGCCACCAGACGGAACCCGCGCTCCAGGTACGCGCGAAGCGCCGCGTCCTCGCCGAGGCGGCCGACGGCGGCGCGGCGATCGCTCGAGTCGCGGACCCGCATCACCCCCGGACCATAACGAGCGGCACCGACGCTCAGGCCGGAAGCGGGGGGTCCCCGGAGATCCCGTCGGTGGACAGACCGTCGCCGGGGCGCAGCTCCTCGACGTTCACGTCGCGTCGCGTCATGACGCGCACCCTCGTCACGAACCGCGCGGGGCGGAACATGTCCCAAACCCACGCGTCGCCGAGCTCCACCTCCATCCACCCGTCGTCGCGCTGGTGCACCTCGACGTGGTTCGCGAGGTAGAAGCGCCGCTCGGTCTCGACAACGTAGGAGAACATCGGCACGACATCGCGGTACTCGCGGTACAGCTCGAGCTCGCGCTCCTCCTCGAACCGCTCGATATCGTCGTCGCTCATCCGCTCAGCCCCCAGTCTCGACCTCGGCGCGGCGCGGTCCCCTCGTCTCGCGGACGCCCTTGAACGACAGGCGGTGGATCGGGCTCGGACCGATCCGAGACAGAACCTCGTAGTGCTCGGCGGTCCCGTACCCGCGATGCCGGTCGAACCCATAGGCCGGATAGCGCCGATGGTAGCGGTCCATGATCCGATCGCGTGTGACCTTCGCGACGATCGAAGCGGCCGCGACGGAGGCCGTCACCGCGTCTCCCTTCTTGATCGACAGGTGCGGGACCGAAAGGTGCGCGATCGGGAACCCGTCGGCCAGCACGTAGTCGGGCGGCACCGGCAACGTGCGGATCGCCCGGCGCAGGAGCCACAGGTTGGAGCGGTGGAGGCCGCGCCGGTCGATCCGCGACGGCATGACCTTGCAGATCGAGATCGCGAGCGCCTCCTCGTGGATCCTGGCATAGCACCGCTCGCGCTGCAGGCGCGTGAGCTGCTTCGAGTCGCGGATCCCGTCCAGGTCGAACTCGGGGGGCAGGATCACCGCCGCGGCGACCAGCGGACCGGCGAGGGCTCCGCGGCCCGCCTCGTCGACGCCGGCGACGCGTTCGAAGCCCTGCTCGTGGAGCCGGCGCTCGTAGCGCCCGAGGTCGACGACTAGCGCAGCCACCCCATCCGTGAAGGCGGCCAGATGATGACGAACGCCTTCCCCACCACCTTACTCATCGGGACGAACCCCAGCCCGAACCTCGAGTCGTTCGAGTTCAGCCGGTTGTCGCCGAGCACGAACAGCGACCCCGCGGGCACCCGCACGGGACCGTACGGACGGGTGTCCGGGGGCCCGTGCAGATACGGCTCCGGAACGGCCCGTCCGTTCACGTACAGCTCGCCGCGGCGAAGCTCGACGACGTCGCCGGGCATCCCGATCACACGCTTGATGAAGTCTTCGTCGGGCGGGCGGGCAAGCCCCAGACCCTCCGACAGCCAATGCAGGAACCCGCCGATCAGCCCCCGGTCCGGCGGGGTCCCCGGGTGGGGGTCCTGGAACACGATCACGTCGCCTCGGTGTGGGTGATACAGGACCTTCTCAACGAGCACGCGGTCGCCGGGCATGAGGGTCGGCTCCATCGACCCGGAGGGGATGTAGAAGGCTTGGACGACGAAGGTCTTGAGCAGGAGCGCGAGCGCGAAGGCCAGCACGATGAGCACCGGCACCTCGCGCAGGAACGAGAGGAGCCCGCGATCGGTGCGAGAGCCTGGCTCGGGGGGCGCGCCCGGGTCGGCCGGGCGGACGGCGCCCGGTGGGGCCTTGCCCACCCTAGGCCTGGCTTTCGACCTCGACGTCCGCGATCGGCTGAGCCGCCTGCTCCCCGTCGGGGACGGCCTGCTCGGTCTCGGCGGTGCCGGCGGTCTCCGCCTGCTCGGTCTCGGCGGTGCCGGCGGTCTCCGCCTGCTCGGTCTCGGACGGCTCTGCGCGGGGCTCTTCCTGCGTCGAGGCTGCGGCCAGCGCGGCGAGCTCGCTCTCGTCGAGCCGCCGCTCTTTGATGCGCGCCCGCTTGCCCCGGCGCTCGCGCAGGTAATAGAGCTTGGCCCGGCGCACCCGGCCCCGCGAGGCGACCTCGAGCTTGGCGATGGAAGGCGAGTGGACGGGGAACGTGCGCTCGACCCCGACGCCGAAAGAGATCTTCCGGACGGTGAACGTCTCGTGCAGCCCTCCGCCCTGTCGCCGGATCACGACGCCCTGGAAGACCTGCACCCGTTCGCGTCCCGCCTCGACCACCCGGACGTGGACCCGCACGGTGTCCCCCGGCCGAAAGGCGGGCACGTCCGTGCGCAGGTAGGCCCTGTCGACGAGGTCGGTCTTGTTCATGGCGGGAGTCCCGATGATAGCAGGCGTGCGAGCCGCCCCGGCGCGGCTATTCGAGCAGGTCGGGCCGGTTGCGGCGGGTCTTCTCGAGCGCCGCCTCCCGTCGCCAGCGTTCGATCTCGGCGTGGTTGCCCGAGAGCAGGACATCGGGCACACGCATGCCGCGGAACTCGCTCGGCCGCGTGTAATGCGGGTGATCGAGCAATCCGTCCTCCCCGAACGAGTCGCGCTCGTGCGACTCCTCCCGTCCGATCACGCCGGGGACGAGCCTCGCGACGGCTTCGAGCACCACCAGCGCGGGCAGCTCGCCCCCCGAGAGGACGTAATCGCCGATCGAGATCTCCTCGGCCGGAAGACCCTGGACGACCCGCTCGTCGATGCCCTCGTAGCGTCCGCAGATCAGCACGAGCCACGGCTCGAGAGCGAGCTCCCGCACGAGGGCCTGATCCAATCGGCGACCGGACGGCGAGAGCACGATCAACCGCCGCTCTCCCCGGCCGAGGGCCTCCACGGCCGCGAAGATCGGCTCGGGCTTCATGACCATGCCGGGTCCGCCCCCATAGGACTCGTCGTCCACCTGGCGGTGCCGATCGGTGGCGAAGTCGCGAATGTCGTGCACCCGCACGTCGAGGATCCCGGCGCGAACGGCCCGGCCGAGCAGGCTCTCGCGGAGCGGGCTCTCGAAGATCCCCGGAAAGATCGTGAGGATGTCGATGCGCATCGAGGGCAGGCTAACAGCGTCGGCGGCTAGACTCGCCTCCGGGGTGTCGACCAAGAGCACCGTGGAACCCACGATCCAGCTCCGGCCGATCGGGTTCGTCCGCCGAGACGCCGCGCGCGAGGACGTCCGGGCGCGATGGGAGGAGCTCGAGTCCGAGATCGAGGTCCTCGAGCCGTACGCGCCGGGGCTCGAGGGCGTCGACGGGTTCTCGCACCTGATCGTGCTCACGTACCTCCACGAGGTCGACCAGGCGGGTCGCGGCACCCTGCGGGTGAAGCCACGAGGGCTCCTGCGCTTCGGACTCACTCTGGACGAGCTGCCGACCGTCGGCGTGTTCGCCTGCGACTCGCCCGTTCGCCCGAACCCGATCGGAGTGAGCGTCGTGCGGCTCCTCGGCCGGAAGGGGCGCATGCTCCGGGTGCGCGGGCTCGATGCGTTCGATGGGACCCCGGTGCTCGACCTCAAGCCCTACGGGCCCGACCGCGCCGTCCGCGGGGTCGCCGTTCCCGCCTGGCACGAGGAGCTCACGAGGCGGGCGGGGACCGACCGGGTCTAGCCTTGCCGGCCCTCGGGGTCGTCCGGAGCGGTGAGGCCCGGAATATCCCGAACGACGATCCGCCGCGCCGCCACATCGACCGAGACCACCACCTCCCGGAGCGCCGGGACGAGCGTCTCGGTCTCGCCGACGACTGCGCTCCACACGTCGTTGGCCGGCGTGTGGATCACCTCGCGGACCTCTCCGAGCGAGCGGCCGGACTCGGTGATCACATGGCACCCCACGAGCTGGTGATCCCACCACGACCCCTCCGGAAGCTCGGGCGATGCGGACTCCGGTACCACGAGCACCCGCGAGCGCAGGGCCTCGGCGGCGTCTCGGTCCGCGACCTCGCGGAACTTCACGAGGAGGCGGCCGCGGTGCGGGCGCGAGCTCTCGATCGTGAGGGGCCCTCCCCCCTCGAGGTGGACGACGGCGCCAGGCGCGAACCGCTCGGGGACCTCCGAGAGCACCAGGACGGCGACCTCGCCCTTCACCCCGTGCGCCCGGGTGACCCGGCCGACCACCACGGTCGGCTCGGACATCTCAGTCGAGGATCTCGACGGCCGCGTGAACGCCCTTTCGGAGGGCGGCCGCCTTCACGACCGTGCGGATCGCTCTCGCCGTCCTGCCGCCCCTGCCGATGACCTTGCCGAGGTCCTCGGCGCTCACCCGGAGCTGGAGGAGCGTCCCGCGCTCGTCGTGGAGCTCGGCGACCTCGACGGCGTCCGGCTCGTCCACGAGCTCCTTCGCGATGTACTCGAGCAGCTCTCTCACGACGTCGGGGCGCGCCGGCCCCGCTTCTCGGCCTCGAACTTCTCCCAGATGCCGACCTTGGCGAGCAGCGTCTGGACCGCCTGGCTGGGCTGCGCTCCCTTGTGGAGCCACTCGAGCGCCCGACCCTCGTCGATCTCGATCAACGAGGGCTCCTCCAGCGGGTGGTACTTGCCGATGTTCTCGATGAAACGGCCGTCGCGCGGGCTGCGCTGGTCCGCCACCACGACGCGGTAGAAGGGCCGCTTCTTCGCACCCATCCGCCGCAACCTGATCCTCGTCGCCATCTGGCTCGCTCTCCCTATCTCGTCCCCGGGATCGTCGGCATCCCCGGGAGCCCGGGCAGGCGCTTGCCTCCCCGCCCGCCCATCATTGCGCGCATCATCTTCCTCGCGGCCTCGAACTCCTTCAGGAGGGCGTTGACGTCGGCCGTGGTCGTCCCGGACCCGCGCGCGATTCGAAGGCGCCGAGACCCCCCGATGATAGCGGGGTTCCGCCGCTCCTCCGGGGTCATGGAGCAGATGATCGCCTCGGCCCGGGTCATCTGCGCCTGGTCGACCCCGCCGGCGAGCTCCTTGAGCGCGTTCCGGCCGCCGGGGACGCCGGGCAGCATCGCGAGCAGCTCCTCGATCGGCCCGAGCTTCCTCACCTCCCGCATCTGGACCAGGAAGTCGTCGAGCGTGAACTGCGCCTTCAGCATGCGCTCGGCTGCTTCGCGGGCTCGGTTCTGGTCCATCGCTTCCTGGGCCTTGTCGATCAGGCTCAGCAGATCGCCCATGCCGAGAATCCGCGACGCCATCCGGTCCGGGTAGAACGGTTCGAGGTCGGTGACCTTCTCCCCGGTGCCGACGAAGAAGACCGGCCGGCCGGTCACCGCCGTGATCGACAGCGCCGCCCCGCCGCGCGCGTCCCCGTCGATCTTGGTGAGCACGAACCCGGTCGTGTCGATCTCGCGCATGAAGGCCCGCGCCTGCACCACGGCGTCCTGCCCGGTCATCGCGTCGCACGCCATCAGGACGTGGTGCGGCCTCAGCGCCTCCTTCACCCGTCGGGCCTCCCGCATCATCTCGTCGTCGACGTGCAGCCTCCCCGCCGTGTCGACGATCAGCACGTCGTACCCGTCCCGGCCCGCCTGCTTCAGCGCGCTCTTCACCACCTTGACCGGGTCCTTGCCGTCGGAGACGACCGGCACGCCGACCTCGCGCCCGAGCGCCACGAGCTGCTCGACGGCGGCCGGCCGCTGGAGGTCGGCGGCCACGAGCACCGGGTGCTTGCCCTTTTCCTTGATCATCCGGGCGAGCTTCGCGCAAGCCGTCGTCTTGCCCGAGCCTTGAACGCCGGCGACCATCACGACGGCGGGCCTGGCGCCGGGCAGGATGAACGCCGCCTGGGTGCCCCCCATCGTGGTCGTGAGCTCGTCGCGGACGACCTTGACCACCTGCTGGGCGGGCGTGAGGCTTCGCATCACCTCCTCAGAGAGCGCGCGCACGCGCACACGCTCGAGGAGATCGTCGGCGACCTCCACCGCCACGTCGGCTTCGAGCAACGCCGTGCGCATGTCGGCGAGCGCGGCCTCCACCTGCTTGGGATGGAGCTTGCCGCGGGATCGGAGCTTCTTGAAGACCGCGTTCAGGCGGCCGGTCAACGTGTCGAACATAGCCATGAGGGGCCGGGATACCCCCGTCCCGTGGCGCGCTGCGCCGGAGGTCGAATTGTACCCACCAAGCACCGAGAGGGCTCCGTGAGCGGACGGAGAGCGGCGGATCTGCTCCGGGCCAAGCGCCTTGAGGTCGGGCTCATCGGCCTGCGCTGGTTCGTCGTGGGCTTCGGCGTCCTGCAGACGCTGCTGTCCCTTCGGGAGGGGCCGGCGGACCGACCCGGATACGTGGTGCCGCTCGGCTTCGTCCTGGTGGCGGCGCTCGCGACCGGCAACGTGGTGATCTCGGTGCTCACGGAGCGCGCGACCCACGCCGATCAGCTGCGGCCGGTGGGCCTGGCGGCCTTCCTGCTCGACGTCGGGATCATCACCGGCCTCGTGTGGACGTACGCCACCCCCGTCAACTCGATGTGGGTGTTGGGCTACCTCATCCCGCTCGAGGGCGCCGTGCGCTATCAGCTCGTCGGGGCCCTGCTCCCGGTCCTCCTCGCCATGGCGCTCGAGCCCCTTCGTGAGCTGTACGTGTCCCGGCGGTTCCCCACCCACGTCTACGAGGGCGCGGCGGTCGCGTTCCGGATCGGCATCGAGCTCGTGGTGGCGACCGTCGCCGGCCTCATGGCCCGCTCGCTCCGGCGAGAGGCGGACAAGGCCCGTCACCGCGCGTGGGTCGCCGAAGAGGCCGCGCGCGCCGCCGACGCCGCGGCCGCGCGCGAGGCCGCCGCCCGCAGGGAGCTGGCCGCGTTCCACTCGGCGCTCCTGGCCGGAGTGGCCGCCGCCGACGTGGACTCGTGCATCCGCTCGATGACCGATCGCCTGGCCGTCGATCTCGGATTCGAGGCCTTCGGGATCCTCGTGCTCGAAGACGGCAAGCTCGTCGCCGCGGGCGTGCACGGCGACCCGGGATACGGGCGTGGCGCTGCGTTCCCGGCGGGCCGAGGCGTCCTCGGATCGGTCGCCACGAGCGGCGCCGCCGGGGTCGTTCGGGAGGAGGCCGACCCCGGTGGGGCGGTCGACGAGGTCGTGGTGCCGATGCGGGTCGGCTCGCAGCTCCTCGGCGCGCTGCACCGCCGGGAGCGGGCCCCGGTCATCCTTTCAGAGGACGTGCGACTCCTGTCGGCGCTGGCCGATCAGGTCGCGACGGTCGTGCAGGCGGCGCTCCTGCGCGAGCGCCAGGCGGAGATGCTCCGCAAGCTCCGCGAGCTCGACCAGATGAAGTCCGACTTCGTCGCGATCACGAGTCACGAGCTCCGCACGCCGCTCGCGGCCGTGCGTGGATTCGTGAACACGTTGCAACGCAGGATGAGCGCCCTCTCGCCCGAGGAGACCCAGGAGTTCCTCGGCATCATCGACCAGCAGACCGACCGGCTGATCCGGCTGGTCGAGGACTTGCTGGTCGTTTCGAGGATCGAGGCCGGCAAGCTCTCGATCGAGCCGGAGACGATCGAATCTCGGACCTTCCTCGCGGAGGTCGTCCGTGGGCTCGCCCAGGGCGCGAGCCGGATCGCCCTGCACGTCGCACCCGAGCTCCCGGAGCACTTCCTCGCCGATCCCCACCGCCTCGGCCAGATCCTGACCAACCTCCTCCAGAACGCGCTCAAGTTCTCCCCCGACGGGAGCCCGGTCGAGCTGTCCGTCGGGACGGATGACGGCAACCTCGTGTTCGTGGTCGAGGACCGCGGCGTGGGAATCCCGCGCGAGGAGTGGGGGCGCGTCTTCGAACGGTTCCACCAGACGGACGCCTCGACCACCCGCAGAGCCGAGGGGGCCGGCCTCGGCCTCTACATCACCAAGCGACTCGTCGAGGCCATGGGTGGGCGGATCGAGCTGGACTCGGAGCTCGGGAGGGGATCGAGGTTCACGGTGCGCCTTCCTGCTGGCCCGGCTCGAGCGTCCGCTCGACCGTCCGAAGCAGCGCAAGCGGCGAGAACGGCTTGGTGAAGTACTCATCGGCACCCAGGGACAGCACGTACTCGCGCCCCTCCTCGCCGGTCGCCGTCACGATGACGACGCGGACGGAGGCCGTGGCGGGATCCGCCTTGATCTGCCGGAGCACCTCGGCGCCGCTCGCGCCGGGGATGTTGAGGTCCAGGAACATCAGGTCGGGGGGCTTCTCACGCACCATCGCGAGCGCCGCCCGACCGTCGGCGGCCTCGCGGATCTCGAACCCCTCGTGCTCCAACACCATGCGCATCGCCTCACGCATGGTCGGGTGATCCTCGACGATCAGGATGTCGGCCTTGGCCACCTCATCCCCCCACAAGGCGTGCGGCGAATGCGCGGGGATCGAACGTCTCCAGGTCGTGAACCCCCTCCCCGGTCCCGATCAGCTTGACCGGGACCCCCAGCCGCTCCCGCACGGCCAGCACGATCCCGCCCTTGGCGGTCCCGTCGAGCTTGGTCAGCGCCACCCCGGTCACGTCCACGGCCTCCGCGAACGCAGCGGCCTGCGCGATGCCGTTCTGGCCGGTGGTCGCGTCCAGGACCAGGAGGACCTCGTTTGGCGGTCCGCCCGCCTTCTCCAGCACCCTGCGAACCTTCCGCAGCTCGTCCATGAGCGGAGCGCGCGTGTGCAGGCGCCCCGCGGTGTCGACGATCAGCACGTCGACCCCTCGAGCGATCGCCGACTGCACGGCGTCGAAGGCCACCGCTCCGGGGTCCGCCCCCCGCCCCTGCGCGACCAGGTGGGCTCCGGCCCGGGCGGCCCACGCCTCCAGCTGCTCGGACGCGGCGGCGCGGAATGTGTCGCTGCCGGCGAGGCTCACGCTCCTGCCCTCGGCGGCCAGACGGGCGGCGAGCTTGCCGATCGTCGTGGTCTTCCCCGACCCGTTGACGCCGACCACCAAGACGACGGCGAGCCGATCCGTCGGAAGGTCGAGCCCGTGGTCCTGCCCCAGGATCGCCACCAGCTCCTCTGAGAGGAGCGCCCGCGGGTCGTCTCCCGGTCGGTATCGCTCCCGGATCTCCTTCACGATCCTGGTGGCGGTCGCCGGGCCGACGTCCGCCCGCACCAGGATCTCCTCGAGCCCCGCCCACTCAGCGTCGCCCGGAGGCCCGCCGGCGAACAGGGCGCGAACGCGCGCCCCCAGGCCCTCGCCTGCCGGCCGAGCCCTCGTCGGCTCGGCGATCCCCGCCTCGTCGGGCTCGGCCGCCCGTCGCGGCCGTACCCGGATGGCGTACGCGGCGACGGCGACGACCACGACCACCCCCAGCACGAGCAGCACGATCTCCACGCCCACAGGCTAGTGGACCGCGTCGGGCTCCGGGACCCCGTCGTCGTCGGGGACGACGAGCCGCGGCGGCTCGTCCGCGTCCGGAACCGCGGTCGGTTCCGAAGGCACGGGGCTCTCCAGGCGCTGGGCGACGACCCGTGAGGTCCCGTCCTTGCCCATCGAGACCCCGTACATCATCTGCGCGACCTCCATCGTCCGCTTCTGGTGCGTGACGATGATCACCTGCGCGTCCCGCGCGAACCCCTCGATGAGTCGCAGGAACCGGTGCAAGTTCACGTCGTCGAGCGCGGGTTCGACCTCGTCCATGAGATAGAACGGGCTCGGCCGTGCCTTGAAGATCGCGAACAAGAACGCGAGCGCGGTGAGCGCGCGCTCGCCTCCCGAGAGCAGGGAGATGCGTCGCACGCGTTTGCGGCCGGGTCGGGCCTCGATCTCGATCCCCGTTTCCAGCAGATCGCCGGGCTCGGTCGCGACCAGCCGTCCCTCGCCGCCGGGGAACAGGTCGGCGATCAGCCGCTCGAACTCGGCGGCGACGTCGCGGTAGGCCGCCTCGAACGTCGTCGTGATCTCCCGGTCGATCCGCTGCACCACCTCGAGCAGGTCGCGGCGGGCCTTGCGTACGTCGTCGAGCTCGCGGGCGAGGAAATCGTGACGTTCCTGCAAGGCCTCGAACTCGCCGCCGGCCAGCAGGTTGACCCGACCCAGGAGCGCGAGCCGGCGCTGGACGAGCTCGGCGCGACGTTCGAGCGCCTGCACCGTGTCGTCCTGAGCGAGCTCGGCGATCGCCTCGGCCGGTTCGCGCCCGTGACCCTCGCGCAGCAGACGTTCCGCGTCGCGGATCCTTCGCTCCAGATCTCCACGGAGCCGGTCCTCGTCCTCGTACTCCTCCCGCAGCCGGTCGAGCTCGGTCGAGGCCTCCCGCCAGCGGCGGTTGACCTCGGCCTCGGCCTCGGTCGCCCGTCGTTCGGCGGCGGCCGCCTCGTTTCGCGCAACGGCCGCTTCCGCAAGAGCCTCCTCGGCCCGGCGCAGCCGATCCTCGGCCGCCGCGCGAGCGGACTCAGCCGCCTCAACCTCGGCCGCGAGGGCCGTCGGATCCTCGGCGGCAAGGGCCCCGCGCTCCTCGAGCAGGCTCGCCGATCGCGCTTCGAGACGGGCCCGCTCGCGCCTGAGGGTCTCGACCGCCACGCGCTCGGCCATCGGCGCCTCGGGCGGGCGGGGCAGCTCCGGGACCTCCAGCGTCGCCGGCTGCACGGCGGACAGACGCTCGCGCCAGGCGGCCGCCGCCTCGTCGAGCCCGGCGACCCGCTGCGCGAGGATCTCCTCCTCCTTCGCCAACGCGTTCGCCTCGGCCTGGAGGCGGGCCATCTGCTCGGCGGCCGAGGTGATCTGGGCGTCGGCCTCCTCGACCGCGGCTCCGAGCTCCTCGAGCTCCGTCACCACATCGTCGAGACGCTCGCGCTTGGGGCGAAGCGCCGCCTTCGTCTGCGCGAGGTCGTGCTCGACGACCGCGAGCTCTCGTCCGACCTCCGCCGCCTGGGAGTCGCCCGCCCGCGTGGTTCGGATGAGGCCGGGACCGATCAGGACCCCGTCCGGGGTGACGAACGACGCCTTCGGGTGCCGCGCGTGCTTGTCGACGGCCTCCTCGAGCCCGGCGCTCAGATACACGTCCGTGAGGAGCGAGCAGACCAGCCCGCGCGCCGCGGGGTGGGCGCGCACGACCTCGAGCAGGGCTCGCTCTCCGGCGATGACCGAGGACGACGGCCCCCCGCCGGCGATCGCGAGCGTCGCCCCGTCGCCCAGCGGCGCGTCGGCGATCGCATCGGGCTCCCGCTCGTACACCACCGCGTCCGCCATCGGGCCCAGCGCGGCCGCGAGGGCGCGCTCCCAGCCGGGCTCGGCCTCGACGAGCCGGCCGAGCAGGCCGAGCGCCCGGCCGCGACGTCCCTGCAGGAACCGAGACCCCGGCGTCTCCTCGAGGTCCTCCTTGCGGGCGAGCAGGATCGCCCTGCGGTTCTCGTGACGACGGAGCACGTCCTCCAGCTCGGCCACCTTCGCGGCAAGGGCCCCGCGCGCGTCCTCCAGTGCTGCGCGCCGCTCGGACAGCGGGGCGGCCTGCCCGTCGAGCCGCTCGATCTCGCGCTCGAGCCGCTCGCGCTCGGTCGTTGCCGCGGCCATTCGCTCGCGCACAGCGGCCAGGCTCTCGTCCAGCCGCGCGCGCTCCCGCTCGTAGCCCGCGAGCGATCGCCGGAGCGTCTCCATCTCCGCCCGACGGGCCGCGGCCTCCTCGAACAGCCTGCGGCGCTCGTCCTCGGCCTGCCGCCGCGCCTCGACCTGCGCGAGGTACTCGCGCTCCGCCCGCGAGAGCTCCTCCTCCCGACGCTCGAGCTCCTCGGACACCTCGGTCAGGCGAGCGCGGATCCGCCGAAGGTCCTCGTCGAGGGCGCTCAACCGGGCCTGCTGCGTCGCCTCGCGGGCCAGCCCGGCGCGGGCGGTGGACTCGGCCTCCACCGCTCGGCGGAGCTCGAGCTCCGCCGCCGACTTCTCGCGCTGAGCAGCCTCGAGCGAGGTCTCGCGTTCCTGAAGCTCCCAGACCGCCCGCGCCCGCTCGTCGGCCGCGCGTCCGACCTCCTCGTCGAGTGCGTCCAGACGCTCTCGCGCCTGCCTGCGGCGGGCGATCCCCTCGTCCCAGCCGGCGCTGCGGCGCTCCCGCTCCGCGAGCAGGTCGCGCAGACGGGCCGCGGCAAGGCGAACGGCGAGCGCGTCGGCCTCGGCGGTGAGCTCCTCGTGGCGCCTTGCCATCTCGGCCTGCTGCTTGAGCGGCTTGAGCTGCCGCCTCAGCTCGGAAAGCACGTCCTGGAGCCGCACGAGGTCCTGGTCGAGGCCGGCGAGCTTGCGCTCGGCCCGCTCCCGACGCCGGCGATGCTTGGCGATCCCGGCCGCCTCCTCGATGTACTGGCGTCGCTCCTCGGGGCGGGCGGTCAGCACCTCCTCGAGCTGACCCTGGCTCACGATCGTATGGAGCGCGCGACCGATCCCCGACTCCGACAGCAGCTCCTGCACGTCGAGGAGCCGGACGACCTGGCCCCCGATGCGGTACTCGCTCTCGCCCGAGCGGAAGATCGCTCGGCTGATCTCGATCTCGGACATCGGCACCGGGATCAGGCCTGCGGAGTTGTCGATCACGAGCTTGACCTCGGCCATCCCGAGCGCCGCCCGCTGCGGGCTCCCGGCAAAGATCACGTCGGCCATCTGCGCGCCGCGGAGGGCCCGCGGACCCTGCTCGCCGAGCACCCAGCTGATCGCGTCGACGAGGTTGGACTTGCCCGAGCCGTTGGGGCCGACGATCACGCTCACGCCCGGCGTGAACTCGAGCGCCGTCTTGTCGGCGAACGACTTGAAGCCTCGAATCTGGAGGGACCTGAGGAACATCTCGGCCCAGATCGTAGTGGGGACCGGCTGTTGGATCTCGCCTTTCGTGCAGAAGTTGCGGGCCTCGGGCCTCAGCCCGAGACCACGAACTCCCGCTCGCCGCGCGGCTCTTGCGGCTCGACGGTCACCTCGTCCACGCGCGCGTGCTCCGGACCCACCCTGCACCAGGCGACCATCGCGTCGACGTCCTCGTCCGCGCCCTCGAACGCCGCCTCGACCCGCCCGTCGGGGAGGTTGCGGACGAACCCGCCGAGGCCGCGACCCCGAGCGAGCGAGGCGCAGGTCCAGCGGAAGAACACCCCCTGCACACGCCCCGAGACCAGCACGCGAACGCGCTTCACGACCCCGATCCTAGAATTCGAACAAGGAGGGGCGATGGCCGAGCACGGGGCGAACCGTTCGCACGATCCCGACGCCGCTCGAAGCGTGACCGCGTACGACCCGGAGACCGCCCTCGTCGTGGTCGACGTCCAGAACGACTTCGCCGACCCGCGGGGAGCGCTCTACGTTCCCGGCGGCGAGGAGGTCGTGCCGGTCGTGAACCGCGAGATCGACCGGGCTCTCGAGGCGGGAGCGCTCGTCGTCTGCACCCAGGATTGGCACCCGGAGCGCACGCCGCACTTCCAGACCGACGGCGGGATCTGGCCCGTGCACTGCGTCGCCGGCACCTGGGGCGCGCAGCTGCACCCGCTCCTGCGGCCCGTGGCGGGCGAGCCGATCCGCAAGGGCGCGGGCGGCGAGGACGGCTACTCGGCGTTCAGCGTGCGGGACCCGACGAGCGGCCAGACGGCGCCGACGCGGCTCGAGCGCGTGTTGCGGGAGGGTGGCATCCGACGCGTGGTGGTCGTGGGCCTCGCGACCGACTACTGCGTCGCCGAGACGGCGCTGGACGCCCGGCGCCTCGGCTTCGAGACCCTCGTGCCGACCGAGGCCGTCCGGGCCGTGAACCTGGAGCCGGGCGACGGCGAGCGTGCCCTGGAGCGAATGCGCGCCGCCGGCGCGACGCTCGTCTAGTCCGTCACAGACTAGGTGGGGTTCGGATCAGCTCTGGCACTGCGGACAGTAGTAGGAGCTCCGTCCGGCGATCTTGACGCTTTGGATGGGCGTGCGGCATCGCCGGCACGGCTGGCCCTCGCGACCATAGACCTTCAGCTCGGCCTGGAACTCCCCGGGCTTCCCGAACAGATCGACGTAGGCCTCGTCCACGAGCGTCGTGCCTCGGTAGCGGATGGCCTCCTGCAGCACCTCCTGCAGGGCTCGGTAGAGGCGGCGGACCTCCTGCGACGAGAGCGAGTCCGACATTCGGTCGTGGCGCAGGCCGGCGGCGAACAGCACCTCGTCGGAGTAGATGTTGCCGAGCCCGGAGATGAACTTCTGGTCCATGAGGAGCGGCTTGAGCTTGGACGCGCGCTGGGCGAGCAGGCCGCCGAACGTCTGCCACGTGAACACGTGGTCCAGCGGGTCGATCGCGATGTGCTGCAACTCCTTCACCTTGCCGAGCTCGTCGGCGGTGGTGACGAACATCTCGCCGAACGTCCTGGGGTCCACGAACCGGAGGTCACCCCCCTGATTGAAGGTCAGCACGACGTGCGTGTGCGGCGGCAGCGGCTGTCGCTTGTTCCCACGCACGAACTGCCCGCTCATGCCGAAGTGGACGACCAGCACGTCGCCGTTGTCCAGGTGCAGGAGCACGTACTTGCCGCGCCGCTCCGCTTTGGTGAACTTGCGGCCCTCGAGGCGGGAGGTGAACTCCTTGCGCTTGCCGTGCCGCCGAATGACCCGCATCGCGTTGCGGGTCGGGCGGACCTCCGCCGTCTGGATCTTCCGCCCGACCACGTCCTTCTCGAGGTCCCGGCGCATCACCTCGACTTCCGGAAGCTCCACCGACCCCTCCCCGTCAGCTCTTCACGGCCCGCTCGGACAGCTTCAGGTAGGCCTCGTGCGCGGCTTGCTGCTCGGCCTCCTTCTTCGATCGACCCACGCCCGTGCCCCAGGCCCGACCCGCCAGGTGCACCGTCGCCGTGAACTCCTTCTCGTGATCGGGACCGCGCTCCGTGATCCGGTATTCCGGCAGCGCACGCAGGTCCTGCGACGCAAGCTCCTGGAGCATGGTCTTGAAGTCGCGCTCGCCTTCGCCCCGCACGTAGGCGACCATCCGCGGCCGGAACAGGCGCTCGATCAGCTCGCGAGCCACCTCGAGCCCGCGGTCGAGATAGAGCGCGCCGAGCACGGCCTCGAGCGCGTCGGCCAGGATGCTCGCCTTGTCGCGGCCACCGCTCATCTCCTCGCCCTTGCCGAGGCGGACGTGAGCCCCGAGCCCGAGGTCGCGCGCGACCTCCGCGAGGGCGCCCATGTTCACGATCGCGGCGCGGAGCTTGGCGAGCTCCCCCTCGGACATGGCGGGGAACTCGCGGTAGGCCAGGTCGGTCACCACCAGCCCGAGGACGGCGTCTCCCAGGAACTCCAGCCGCTCGTTGTTGACCGGCGTGCCCTGTTCGAACGCGAAGGAGCGGTGCGTGAGCGCGGCCTCGAGAAGCTCGCCACGCGCGAACCGGACGCCGAGCGTCCGCTCGAGGCGATCGGTCGACGACGGCTCCGCGCCCGCGGCGCTCACGCGCTCCTCGATCTCGTTACTCGACCTCGACGGCCTGACGACCCGCGTAGTACCCGCAGTTCCCACACACCCGGTGCGGCAGCTTGGGCTGGTGGCACTGCGGGCACTCCGAGTAGGTCGCCGGCTGCGCCTTCCAGTTGGCGCGCCGCTTGGCGCCGCGCGACTGCGACTGCCTTCTCTTGGGTACCGGCATCGGTTCCTCCCTTGTCGGGCTATCGGTCGAAGGTGAGGCCCCCGAGGTCGGCCCACCGCGGGTCGGAGGGGGGCTCCGCGCAGGTGCACTCACCGAGATTGCGATCGCCGCCGCACCGCTCGCAGAGCCCGAGACAGTCGGGGCGGCACAGCGGCGAGAACGGCATCGACAGCACCACCGCGTCCCGGACCATCGGCTCGGGGTCGAGGGTGAGGTCGGGCGTGAGGGCGTAGTCGTCCTCGGGACCCGCACGCCGGACCACGAGCTCGCTCAGGTGCACGTCCAGAGATCGATCGAACTCGCGCAGGCATCGAGCGCACCGGAGGGTCATGGTGGCGAAGACCTTCCCGCTCACGTGGATGCCCTCGACGACGCTCTCGAGGAGCAGGTCGCCCTCGATGTGCCGGTCCTCCGGGACGGCCGCGAGCTCCGTGCGCAGGTCCTCGACGGTCTCGTCCAGCCGGACGGCCCTGGAGGCGCCCGGGTGCTCGAGCAGGTCGCGGACGTCGATCGCCCTCATCAGCCCTCCTCTGCGTCCTCCGGCGCGAACTCCTGACGGGCGGGAGGCACCCCCCGGAGCTTCGTCCGGCCGGCCTCGACCTGTTCCATCGTCCGGGCAAGGTACTGGCTCGTCGCCCCGAGCTCCTCCGAGATGCGCTGCAGGGCCGCCTCGAGCTGCGCGAGCTTGGCGTCGATGTAGTCCTCGGCCTCCAGTCGCACGCGCCGCGCCTCCTCGCCCGCCTCGGCGAGGATCCGCTCGGACTCGGCCTGGGCCCGCTTGACGACCTCCTCGTGGGAGGCCAGGCGGAGCTGCTCCGCCCGCGCCTCCTCCACCATTCGCTCGGCGTCGCGGCGGGCCTTCGCCAGCAGCTCCTCCCGATCCTTGACCACCCATCGGGCCTGCTTGATCTCCTCCGGCAGGCTCTCCTTCATCTCGGTCAGGATCTCGAGCACCTCGTCGCGGTTGAGCAGCGCCGAGGAGGACAGCGGCATCGACTTGGCCTCTCGCACGAGGTCCTCAAGCTGCTGCAGGCGAGCCGCGAGGTCCATCACGCGCTCCCGAGCTTGCGCTTCAGCCGGTCGGCGACCGAGGGCGGGACGAGTCCCGACACGTCCCCGCCGAAGCTGGCGACCTCCTTGACGAGCGAGGAGGAAAGGAACGACCAGGTGGGGGCGGTCGTCATGAACAAGGTCTCGATGCCGGCCAGCCGTCGGTTCATCTGCGCCATCTGGATCTCGTACTCGAAGTCGGTCACGGCCCGCAGACCCTTCACGATCACGCCGGAACCCCTGCGCCGTGCGTATTCCACGAGCAATCCCGTGAACGAATCGACCTCCACGTTCGCCAGGCCGGCCGTCGCCTCCCGCAGCATCTGCAGTCGCTCGTCCACGTCGAACAGCGGGCGCTTGGCGGGGTTCTCCAGCACGGCGACCACCACGCCGTCGAAGTGCTGGCCGGCGCGTTCGATGATGTCGAGATGACCGTTCGTCACGGGGTCGAACGTCCCCGGGCACAGGGCGGTCACGCCCATTTAGACCTCCGAGCAGACCAGGACGAGGGTGTCGCCGTACTCCAAGCGCCTCGTGACGCGCCAGTCTACCGGAATCACAGGCGTGGAACTCCTGATCCCGCGGGTCAGCGCGACCGTCCAACCGCTCGGCGCCAGCCACCCCGAGGCGAGCCCGGCCAGCACCCGCTCCAGCTCTCCCACCCCGATCTCGTAGGGGGGGTCGAGCAGGCACAGGTCGAACGGCCCGATGGACTTGTTATCACTCATCACAAATCGGTTCACGTCGACCACCCGGACCGCCGCGCGTGAGGCGAGCCGGGTCCGCTCCAGGTTGTCCCGGATCGTCCGGGCCGCTCGCCGGCTTCGCTCGACGAAGGCCGCCCACGACGCGCCCCGGGAGAGCGCCTCGATCCCCAGCGCCCCCGTCCCGGCGTACAGGTCCAGGACTCGGGCGCCGACCACCCGGTCGCCCAGGCTCGCGAAGAGGCCCTCGCGCGCCCTGTCGGAAACCGGCCGAACGCCAGGCGGGACCGGGGCAAGACGAACGCCCCCGGCGGTACCGGCCACGATGCGCACGAGCGGAATCTACCCTCGTGGCCCGCCCGGGCATCCGCTCGGATCACGAATGGAAGAGCCAGTCGATGGAGCGCTCGAACCGCGAGCGAAGCTCCCGGAGCAGCGCCGGATGTCCCACGAGCTCCGGATCCTCCTCGATCGTCGCGAACGCTCGGGCGCGTGCGCGCGTGACCACCTCGAGGTCGTCGGCCAGGCGCGCGAGCTTGAGATCGGGCAGCCCGGACTGGCGAACGTCGAACAGGGTTCCCTCGCCGCGCAGGCGCAGGTCGCGGTCCGCGAGCTCGAACCCGTCGGTGGTCGCCACCATCGCGTCCAGCCGTGCGCGAGCTTCCCGGTTCTCCGATCGGCTCTCGTCGAAGAGGAAGCAGAACGAGTCGTGGGCACCCCGCCCAATTCGGCCGCGGAGCTGATGGAGCTGCGCCAGGCCGAAGCGCTCCGCGTTCTCGACGAGCATGACGGTCGCGTTCGGGACGTCGACGCCCACCTCGATCACCGTGGTCGAGATGAGCAGGTGGTACGCGCCGGAGCGGAACTCCTCCATGATCCGCGCCTTCTCCGTCGGCCGCATGCGCCCGTGCAGGAGCGCGACCGACAGATCGGGGAACACCGTCGTGGCCAGGCGGGCCGCCTCCTGCTCGGCGGCGCGCACCTCCGCCCGGTTGGACTCATCGATCGCGGCGCAGACCACGAACGCCTGACGGCCGGCTTCGACCTCCCGCCTGACGACCTCGTATGCGGCCCGACGCTCCGCCAACGTACGGACGACCCTCGTCGTGACCGGTCGACGTCCGGCCGGCATCTCGTCCAGGACGACGACGTCGAGATCGCCGTAGTACGTGAGCGCCAGCGTGCGCGGGATCGGCGTCGCGGTCATGACCAGCACGTCGGGGGAACCGCCCTTGCCCTTGAGGGCCATCCGCTGGTGCACCCCGAAGCGATGCTGCTCGTCGATCACGGCGAGGGAGAGGTCTTCGAACTCGACACCCTCCTGCACGAGCGCGTGCGTCCCGACGACCAGGTCGATCTCCCCCGACCCGATCCCCGCGAGCACCCGGGCGCGGGCCTTTCCGGTGACGGCGGCCGTGAGCAGCGCGTATGTGGGCCCGGGACGCGGCCGGCCCGGATCGCCGTCGCCCCCGGGCGGACCTCCCGCCTGATCCAACAGGGAGAGCTGGTCGTTCCGCCGGTGCCCCTGCTCGATGGCGTCGGCGTAGGCGATCGCACCCATCGGCGCGAGGAGCTCGGAGACCGACCGGAAGTGCTGTCCCGCGAGGACCTCGGTTGGGGCCATGATCGCCGCCTGGTGCCCGGACTGGATCGCGACGAGCGCCGCACGCACCGCAACGAGCGTCTTGCCCGACCCGACGTCTCCTTGCAACAGGACGTTCATGGGGCGCGGCGCGGCCATCGCCCGGTCGATCGTTTGCATCGCGCGCTCCTGCGCGGCGGTCGGAACGAACGGAAGACACCGGCGCAGGCGCTCGACGAGCGGCCCCTCGGGGACGTGGGAGACACCGCGCGCGGCCGCCTCCATGCGTCGTTTGCGGAACGCCACCCCGAGCTCCAGCGTGAACAGCTCGTCGAACTTCAACCGCTCCTGAGCCCGGGCGAGCTCCTCGGGTGAATCGGGGAAGTGCACCGCCCGGATCGCCCGATCCAAGGGCGGGAGCGACTCGGCCTCGACGAGCTCTGCCGGAAGAGGGTCTTCGATCGGCGGGAGCTGCTCGAGCGCCCGGTACACGAGCTCTCGGATCGTCCGCGTCGCGATCCCCTCGGCGGCCGGGTGGATCGGCGTGATGCGTCCGGTGTGGACTGTGTCCGCTTCCTCGCCACGCAGGAGCTCGACCTCGAAGTTGGCGAGCTGCAGCTCCCGCCCGTAGCGCTCGACCACGCCCCACGCGGCGAGCTCCTGTCCCGCCCGATACTTCGGCGCCCATCTGCGGGTGAAGAACGCGAGGTTCAGGTAGCCGGTCCCGTCGGTGATCCTCACCGTGGTGACCAGCAACCCCCGGCGCGTCCGGGCGGGACGTGTCTTGGCCTCGCTGACCTTCCCGATCACGGTCGCCTGCTGACCGACCCGCAGCTCCCGGATCTTCGCCACCTGCGACCGATCGATGTAGCGACGCGGGTAGTGGTGGAGGAGCTGCCCCACGGTGGAGATCCCCAGGGCCTCGGCGAGCACGGTGGCCGCGGGCGGCCCCTTGTCCTGCCCGCCCATCCGGCGGGCGGCCAGGCGCCGGTCGATCGCGGAGATCGGCGAGGCAAGGGTGAGCGTCACGGCGTCCGAACCGTCCCCGGTGGAGCCGCGTACCCCATGCGTGGGTTCTACCATGGGCCTCGTGAGCCTTCGGCGAGCTGCGGCGATGCTCCTTGCCCTCTCGCTCGCGCTCGCGGCCTGCGGGGGCTCGCGCCCGGGCACGGGCGCCTCGTCGCTCCCGACGCCCGCGCTCAACGCAACGCGCGCCCCGCTGCTGCCCACCCGGGTCGCGGCGCTCCCGAGCTTCGACCTCGATGCCTACCGGCGCCTGCTCGGGCAGCTCCGGGGGACCCCGGTCGTGGTCAACATCTGGGCCTCGTGGTGCGGTCCGTGTCGGGAGGAGGCGCCGCGCCTCGCCGAGGCCGCCCGCAGATACGGCTCGCGAGTCCAGTTCCTGGGGGTCGACATCCTGGACCAGCGCGCGGCCGCCGCCTCCTTCATCGCCCGGTACGGATGGCCGTACCCCAGCGTCTTCGACGCCTCCGGCGACATCCGGGACGGCCTCGGGTTCCTCGGCCAGCCCGTGACCGTCTTCTACGCGGCATCGGGTCGCCTGGTCTCGAGCTGGAGCGGGCCGCTCACGGGAGAAGCGCTCGCCGAGGGCATCGGATCGATCCTCGGCTCGGGCGCCTGAGCGAGCACCCCCAGATCAACCAGGAGGGCTGCGATCGCGTTGTATAGAATGGGGGTTGCTCAGGGGGACTACAGCATGGCCGACCACACGGAGCGCCTTCGCGACTCCCAGGTCGAAGTCGGTCCGCGGCGGCTCGACGAGCTGTTTCGGGCCTTCATGGACCACGTGCCCGCCATCGCCTTCCTCAAGGACGAGGCAGGGCGGTACGTCTACGTGAACGCCAGGTTCGAGCGTGTCTTCGGCCGATCGAGAGCCGAGCTCATCGGACGGACGGCCTTCGACCTCTTCCCCCCTCGGGTGGCCCTGATGCTCCGCGAGGACGACCTCGCGGTCGCGCGCGAGGGTCGCCCGATCGAGCTCATGGAGGACGTCCCGGTCGCCGACGGCTCGATCCGCCACTTCCAGATGATCAAGTTCCCCCTCCCGCCGGAGACCGCCGGATTCCTCGCCGGCATCGGGATCGACGTCACCGACCGCCTCGTCGCCGAGCAGGGTCTGATCCGCGCCAGCGCCCGGCTCGAGATGCTGCACGAGATCGACGCGGCCATCCTGCACGCCACCTCGTTCGAGGAGATGACCACGGCCGTGCTGCGGAACGTGCGAAGGCTCATCCCGTGCCGCCGCGCCTCGGTCGTGATCGTCGATCAGGATCGGCGGGGGGCCCGGCGGGTCGCGGTGGACGCCGACGAGGGCTTCGCCGAGCCGGGGCCCGCCCCGGTCCCCGTTCGCGATCTCGCGCCGAGCGCGGGCTCCATGCCGGGCGTGCGGCGAATCGACGACCTCCTCGAGCTGGCGAACCCGCCGACGGCCGTCGCGGAACTCGCCCGATCGGGAGCTCGGAGTCTCATGACGGCCGGGTTGGCCGTCGGCGACTCGCTCCTCGGCGAGCTCGAGCTCGCCTCGGACGAGACGGGCGCGTTCTCGGCCATCGACGAGGACGCGCTCCGGCAGGTGGCCGACCAGCTCGCCGTGGCGATGCGACAGGCCCTCCTCCACGAGGAGGTCGAGCGCCGCGCCCGGGAGCTGGAGCGCACGATCGAGGCGCTGCGAGAGGCGGAGGAGCAGCGACGGGGCCTGCTCTCGCGCCTGCTCCGGGCCCAGGAGGAGGAGCGCCGCCGGGTCGCCGGGGAGATCCACGACGATCCCCTCCAGAAGATGACCGCGATGGCGATGCGCTTGGACATGATGCGGCGCAGCCTGACCGATCCCGAGCAGCTCGCGGCGTTGAACGGCGTCATCGAGATCACGCACACGACGATCGACCGGCTCCGCCACCTGCTGTTCGCGCTGCACCCGTCCGTCCTCGAGGAGAGCGGGCTCGCCGCGGCGGTGCGTGTGCTGCTCGACGACCTGCAGCGCGAGGTCGGGACCGTCGGGACCCTTCGCAACGACCTGCGAGCCGAGCCTCCGGACCACGCGCGGACGATCGCCTACCGCATCGTGCAGGAGGCGATCACGAACGTCCGCAAGCACGCGCGTGCGCGGACCGCCGAGGTCGCGCTGGCAGAGCGCGACGGCGGCCTCGAGGTCGTGATCGCCGACGACGGCCGCGGGTTCGACCCGCGCTCGATCGCCGCGCCGGAGCAGCAGGGCGCTGAGCCGCACATCGGGCTTGCCTCGATGCGCGAACGCGCGGAGACCGCCGGCGGGACGCTCACCATCCGGACCGAGCCCGGTCGCGGAACGACGGTCGAGCTCTGGCTCCCCGTCTGAGCAGGTCGCTTCGTCTGCTACCCTGACTCCGCTGTGGCAGCCGTATGCGACATCTGCGGGAAGCGGCCCTTCTTCGGCAAGCGCGTCTCCCACTCCCACCGGCGCACCAACCGGAGGTGGGACCCGAACGTGCAGCGCGTTCGGGCGCTCGTCGACGGGAGCCCGAAGCGACTGCACGTGTGCACGAGCTGCCTGAAGGCCGGTAAGGTCCAGCGGGCCGGCTGACCGAGATCTCCGTCGGGCCTTTCCGGAACAGATCCGGCCGGGTCAGGGCGCCGGCAGGCTCCAGAGCGGATCGACGGGCCCGATCCCCTGACCGACGGGGAGCGCGTGCCGGATCGCCTCCGTGACGAAGACCTTCCCGAGCCGGACCGCTCGGATCAGCTTCTGCCCGCGAGCAAGATGCGCCGCGATGGCCGAGGAGAGGACGCATCCGGTGCCGTGCGTGTTGACCGTGTCGATCCGCTCGCCGCGGATCCACTCCATGCGCTCCGCGTCGGCGAACAGGTCGTCGGCGCGCTCGTCGTCGGCGAGGTGACCGCCCTTGACGAGCACGGCGCGCGGCCCGAGCGCGAGGATCGCGCGCGCGGCCCGCTCCATATCGGCCCTGCTCTCGACCCGGAAACCGGCCAGCCCGCTCGCCTCGGGCAGATTGGGCGTCACGATCGTCGCGAGCGGCAAGAGGCCCGTCCGAATCGCCTCCACGGCATCGTCAGCAAGCAGCGCGTGCCCGTGCTTGGAAACGAACACCGGATCAACAACGAGGTTCGGGATCCGTGTCTCCGCGACCGCCTCGGCGACCGCCTCGACGATCGGGGAGGAGGCGAGCATCCCGGTCTTCGCCGCGTCGACTCCGATGTCACCCGCCACCGCGCGGATCTGGTCGGCCACCGTTTGCGGCGACAGCTCCTCGTAGCCGGCGACCCCCTTGGTGTTCTGCACCGTCACGGCCGTGATGGCCGTCATGCCGAACACGCCGAGAGCGGAGAACGTCTTCAGGTCGGCCTGGATCCCCGCTCCGCCGCCCGAGTCCGACCCGGCGATCGTGAGCGCCCGCGGCCTGATCGACCCGCCCGGCAACGACTCACCCCCCATCGGCAAAGTGGTCCCACCCCTTCGGCTCGAGCTGCCGGGTCGTGCCGTCCGGGTCGACGGCGACGAGTCCCTCCTCGATGATGACCCCGACGTCCGTCAGCGTCACGCCGAAGCGTTCCATGAGCTCGCTCCGGGCGCGCTCGAGGTCGGTCACGTCGATGGTGGCGAGCAGCTCGTAGTCCTCCCCGCCGGACACGGCGAGCTTGAGGGGGTCGAGCCCAAGGAGCTCCGCGGCCGGGCCGAGCGCCGGCGCCACCGGCACCCGCCCGAGCTCGAGCCGCGCGCCGACGCGGCTCTCGGCGCACAGGCGGGACAGGTCCTTCGCCAGACCGTCGGAGATGTCCATCATCGCGGTCGCGCCAGCCTGCTGGAGGGTCTGCCCCTCTCCCACGCGCGCGACCGGGCGGGCGAAGGCGTCCAGGAGCTCTCGTCCCCACGGCGCCGCGAGGGCCCGCCCGACCTTCGATGGATGGGCGCGAGAGAGCGCGAACCCCCCGGCGGCGGCCCCGAGCAAGCCGGTGACCACGATGAGGTCGCCGGGATGCGCCCCTGCCCGCGTGAGGGCGCGGCCGGGCGCCACCTCGCCGATCACGGTCACCGAGATCACGATCCGCTCGGCACGGTCGGTGTCCCCGCCGACCAGCGTGAGCGCGTACTCCTGACAGGCGGCGCGCATCCCGCCGATGAGCTCGATCACCCACGCGGCCTCGAGCCCGGTGGGGATACCGAGCGATACGAGCGCATACCGCGGGCTCGCGGCCATCGCCGCGATGTCCGAGACGTTCACGACGATGGCCTTGGCCCCCAGGTCCCGGGGCGAGACGAACGACCGCTCGAAGTGGACGTCCTCGATGAGCATGTCGGTGGTGAGCACCTGGGAGCCGCTCCCCGGCTCGACGACCGCGGCATCGTCCCCGATCCCGACGATCACGTCCGCGGGTGCGTCCGAGAGCACCCGCCGGATCGCCTCGACCAGCTCGTCCTCGCTGAGTTCCACGCGATCGCCCACCGACTCCGGGCGAACGGAGCCGCCCAAGGGTCGGGTAGAATCTAGCTTCTTTCACCGCGGACAAGGCGCTCCTCACGGAGCCCGAGACCTCAAGGAGTCTTCGTTGCAGCTCGAAGCACGTTCGCTCCTCCACAACCCGAGTCCCGAGGAGCTGCGCACGTTCACCGAGGAGATGCCGCAGGCGCGTGTCACCGAGTTCGGCAACGTGAACGTACAGACGCGCGTGACCGCGCGGAGCAGCGGCAGCACGTTCGTCGTCACCGACGATCCTCGGACGGCCAGCGGCAAGACCATGAGCCGCGAGGAGTACGACCGCATCGCGAGGATGCAGGACGACTACATCGCGACGCAGGAGATGCTCGTGATCGACGGCTACATCGGCAACGACCCGAGCTTCCGCACGCCCGCGAGGCTCACGGTGGAGAAGGCGAACGCCAACATCGCCGCGATGCAGCAGAAGCTCTACTTCCCGAGGGAGGGGGGCGAGCCGGAGGTCCAGGTCGTCTACACGCCCAACCTGCCTGCGCCCGGATATCCCGACGAGCGGGTGATCGCGGTCGACCTCGAGCGCGGCGTGACGCGGGTGCTGAACTCGGACTACTTCGGGGAGTCGAAGAAGGGCGGCCTGCGGATGTGGAACAAGATCGTCTACGATCGCGGCGGTCTCGCGCTCCACGCCGGGTGCAAGGTCGTGCCGACGGCGGCCGGCGAGCGGGTGTTCCTGATCATCGGGCTGTCCGGCACCGGCAAGACCACCACGACCTTCACCACGCAGAACGACTCGCTTCCGGTGCAGGACGACTTCGTCGCCCTCATGCCGGGTGGGGTCACGTACGGAACCGAGAACGGGTGCTTTGCCAAGACGTTCAGCCTCGATCCGGACTTCGAGCCGAACATCTACCGGGCGGTGGTCAACCCCGAGACCTATCTGGAGAACGTGTACCAGGACGAGCAGGGCAGGGTGAACTTCTTCGAGACCTCGTACACGAAGAACGGGCGGGCCGTGTTCGGGATGGACGCGCTCGGCAGGTTCCGTGACGCGCGGGACGTGGGCAAGGTCGACGTCTTGCTGATCCTGAACTGGAACGAGAACATCGTGCCGGCCGTCGCCAAGCTCACGCAGGAACAGGCGGCCGCGTACTTCATGCTTGGTGAGACGACGGGAACGTCCGCGGGCGGCAAGGCCGAGGAGGGCAAGTTCCTCCGCGTCCCGGGCACCAACCCGTTCTTCCCGCTGCCTCACGGCCTGCAGGGCAATCGCGTCCTCGAGCTCCTCGCCTCCCATCCGATCGAGGTCTTCCTCATGAACACCGGGCGGGTCGGGGGGCGCGAGGACGACGAGCGATCCAAGAAGGTCAAGATCCCCCACTCCTCCGCGATCGTGAAGGCGATCGCCGAGGGCAGCATCACGTGGGCCGAGGACGAGGACTTCGGCTACCTCGTCGCCGAGGAGGTCCCGGGCATCGACGAGCCGGAGCTGCTCAGGCCCCGAATGCTCTACGAGCGCCAGGGTCGGACGCAGGAGTATCGGGACCTGGTCGAGCGCTTCCGGGCCGAGCGCCGCGCGCACCTCGAGCAGTTCGCCGGGCTCTCGCGCGAGATCGTCGCGGCGGTCGGCTGAGCGGCGGGCGATCGGGCGCGAGCGCCCGCGCCGCTCAGGACACGACGTCCCGCCGCGCGAACGACACGAGCGCGCCGGCGAGGAACACCGCCGTGTATGCAGCGCTCACCAGGAGGCCGGCCCGCATGCCGGCCCACTCGACGGGAAAGCGGAACAGGTCGGTGAACCCGAGCCAGCCGTGAGTCGGCAGGAAGGGATGGATCACCCGCAGGCTCGGGATCTGGTCGCAGATCTCGCTCGCGATGCCCAGGATCACCGTGGCGACGGTCGCGCCCGGACCCGAGTCGGTAAGCGTGGAGACGAACAGCCCGATCGCGACGATCCCCGAGACCCCGAGCAGGATGTAGCACGCCGCCGCGAGGATCCGCGCGAGCGCCTCCCCCAGTCCGAGCGTTGTGCCCGACAGCGTCGGCAGCGGCCGAAGCCCAAACATCACTCCGCCCAACAAGACGCCGCAGCACACCACCCAGAGCAGGAAGAGCCCGAGCAGGGTCATCGCCGAGCCGTACTTCGCCAGCACCAATCGGGCCCGAGATACGGGGCGCACGAGCAGGTATCGCAGCGTTCCGCCCTGGGCCTCTCCGGCGATCGCGTCGCCCGAGAGCAGACCGGCGGCGAGCGGGAGGAAGAACGGCTGGATGACCGCGAGCCCGGTCAGCGGGGCGAACAGCCCGTTGCGGACGATCTGCAGCAGGAACGGCGGGGCGTCCCCGCTCGCGTCCGGGGTCGGCGGCGAGAGCTTGACCGCGATCACGATCAGCACGGGGATGCCGCCGAGGGCGGCCGCGATCAGGTACGTGCGCCAGCGACGCCGGGCCTTCGCGAGCTCAACCCTGAACACCGCCGTCCTCCACGAGCGATAGGAACACGTCCTCGAGGGACTCGCGCTCGGGCACCAGGGCGCTCACGGCAACCCCGGCGGCGACGAGCGCGGCGTTCACGGCGGCCGCCGTGGCCGATCCGCCCAGCGTCGCGCGGACGACCCTCCCCTCGACAGTCGCCTCCACTCCCTCGATCGACGCCAGTGCCCGAAGCGCTCGAGCGCGGTCGTCCACCTCGATCCGCAGGCGATCCGCGCCCACGCGAAGCCGTCCCGGCGGGCCCTCGGCGACCAACCGGCCGCGGGAGAGCACGCCGACCCGATCGCACATCGCCTCCACCTCGGCGAGCAGGTGACTGGAAACGAACACGGTGGTCCCGCCGTCGGCGAGCCGTCGCAGCAGCTGCCGGACCTCGCGCATGCCCGCTGGGTCGAGGCCGTTCGTCGGCTCGTCGAGGATCAGGATGTCGGGATCGCCGAGCAGCGCAAGCGCGATCCCAAGGCGCTGGCGCATGCCCTGGCTGTAGGCCTTCACTCGTACGCCGGCCGCGTCGGACAGACCCACGAGCTCCAGCACCTCGTCGATCCGCGCGAGTCGTCGACGCACGTCAGCCCGATCACTCCCCGCACGCGCGAACGCCTCGAGGTTGCGCCGGCCCGACAGGAACCGGTAGAACGCGGGCTCCTCGATCAGGGCGCCCGCGTGGGCGAGCCCGGCTCGGCCGCCACCGGGCGCGACCCGCTCCCCGAGCAGCTCGACGTGTCCCGCCGTCGGGTGAACGAGGCCGAGGGCCATGCGGATCGTCGTCGTCTTGCCGGCGCCGTTCGGGCCGAGGAAGCCGTAGAGCTCACCGCGCTCCACCGACAGGTCCAGGGCGTCGACGACGTTGGTCCTCCCGTAGCGTTTCGTGAGCCCCCGCGCGAGGAGCGCCGTCACGGGAGCTTCGGCCCCACCTCGGCGAGCGCCTCGGGGCCGACCGCGCCTGCGACCACCCAGACATGGTCGCCGCGCTCCACCAGGACCGCGGAGCCGATCGGGCCCTCGTACGGGAAGAGCCGGCGGAGCTGCTCGGGAACGGTCGTCACGCGAACGGCCACGATGAGGCCGAAGCCCTCGCCGAAGGTCCGAACCTCCGGGATCCCGGGCTCCGAGCCCGCCTCGCGCGCTCCCGGGTTCACCTGGGTGACCGCGGCGCCCTCGGGCGGCGTGAAGGTGAACATCGACGGGTCCACGGGCGAGAAGCTCACCGACTCGAACCCGACATCGAGGGTGGGAGCAGGGCCCGATCGTGCGAACACCTGCATCCGCAGCGGGACACGCGTATCTGCGTCGATCGCGATGTCGATCCGACCGACAAGCGTCGAGCCGGAGGTGGGGATGAGCGAGACCACGTAGGCCGGGCGCCCGGCCACGACCGTCGGGTCGGCCTCGGTCACCGTCGCGTCGGGGCCGATCGCCTCGAGCGCCTTGCCAACGACGGCCTCGAGATCGCCGATCGAGGGAACGGACGGAGGGCTGGCGCTCGGCGGCACGTCGAGGTGCCAGGCGCGGAAGCGGGTGGAGTCCCACACCCAGACCCCCGCGCGGTTCGCGACGACGTCGCGTTCGCCGAACGGCAGGATCTGGGCGACCCGGGCGCCGTCGGGTGAGCGCCACACCTTGAACGTTTGATCCGAAGCGAGCACCCCGAGCGGGGACGAGGGGTCGCCGAGCCCGGACGGGAGCTCGGGGATCCCGAGGTCCATGTGCGTGCGCACGGTTCCCGACAGCGGCGTGCGCCGGGCGATCGCTCGAAGCGCGGAGGCGATCAGAGACTGCGGAGGCACGCTCGGCAGCTCGGGTGCCGGCTCCGCGCCGACGGCCCGGAGACCGATCGAGGCCACGAACGCCACCACGACCGTCGCGGCCGCCAGGAACCGATACGACCTGAGGTTGCGGGCCATGGGATACCTCCTAGCATCTCACGGCGGCCGGTTCCACCGCCGCCGCGAGGTCACCGCCGACTCGTCACATGTTCGTCACGTTCGGTCGGACAGGCGGCGTCCGAGCCCGCGCGAGCGCGGCTACGACTTCTTCGTCGCTCGTCTGCTCGAAGGTGCGATACCACTCGCCGACGGCGAAGAACGGCTCCGGGGCCGCCAGCACGACCACCTCGTCGGCCTCGCGCCGGAGCCGTGGGATCGCGGCCCCGGGAGCGACCGGGACCGCGAGCACCACCCGACTGGCTCCTTGCGCCCTCGCCCAGCGCAAGGCGGCGACCGCCGTGCCCCCGGTCGCCACGCCGTCGTCGATCACCAGGGCGATCCGTCCGGCGACGTCTACGGGCGGCCGTCCCTTCCGATACGCACGCAGCCGCCGTTCGATCTCGAGCTCCTGGGCGGCGATCTCCTCCTCCAGGTACCCGGGGTCCACCTCGAGCAGCTCGACCATCCGCTGATCCAGGACTCGCACACCGGGGGCGATGGCGCCGAGGCCGAGCTCGGGGTTGCCGGGCGCGCCGATCTTGCGGGGCACGACCACGTCGAGCGGCAGACCGAGCGTTCGGGCGACCGTCTCGGCCACGATCACCCCGCCGCGCGGGATGGCGAGGACCACCGCGTCCCGGCCGGCGTAGGCCGACAGCGCCGAGGCGAGCCGCTCCCCCGCCTCGACGCGGTCGCGGAAGATCACGTCCCTCCCGAAGAACGACCGCGTTCGGACTCGCCCTCCTCCATCTCACGCCGGGCGGCCGCATCCGCGAGCTTGCGACGACGGTCGGCGATCAGCCGTTCGGGGGGCGGCATCGGCGAGCGCACGCGTCGATACGCCTGCGGCAGCCCCCCGCCGCTTCCCCTCCGGCCTCGCCTGCTCACGAACCGATTATCCCGCCTCGGGAGCGGCCCGAACACCAGCCGCCCTCCACGGGCGGCGGCGTTTGTCGCGCGCCAGGCGCGGGGCTAGCATGGCCGCCTCAAGCCGAGGGAGGTCGAGCGTGGTTCAGGCGTACATCCTCATCCAGACCGAGGTGGGCAG
>Ga0070741_10004104_pt1 | contig 34540 bp, 28 predicted proteins | sample Coa_R1_4_FD_66440 | JGI IMG/M metagenome (GOLD analysis project Ga0070741, IMG submission 66440) | Surface soil microbial communities from Centralia Pennsylvania, which are recovering from an underground coalmine fire - Coalmine... | ecosystem: Environmental > Terrestrial > Soil > Unclassified ... | reverse complement strand
CAAATTTCGCCCATTTTGGCACGTTCAATAGCTGAAAGCACCTATGGACGTGCAAAAATGGGAGAAATTTGGCCAAAAGATGCAGTAAGACTCTATGAAAGGAACCCAAAACTCAGGTTACTAAAATGCCTCAGTCCAAAAAAGGTCAACGCCCACAAGGGATCGAGTATCACCCCTCAATAGCTTCGGTCTTAAATCCAAATTTTCAATTACGTTGGGTATAAATGTCAAAATTTAGCGCAGGATATACAGGGCCCAGGACATTATAAAATTTTATGATGTCCGATGTCCTGGCAGAACTAAAAGGTATACCAACCGCAAAATGGCGAATAAGCGCTTGCCTTTTCTTTCAAGTTTCCCTATGTGAAAAGAAAAAGGATATGCGCGATGCAAAAGGTTTTTGCATACAGCTTGCTCATGATCTTGGGGATTTTCATTTCCCAAGTTTTTGATCTCTCTAAAGTAAGCCCTCTATTAAAGTTCATGACGATTGTCGTCTTGGGCTACATCATGATTGAAGTTGGTCTAGAGTTTACGATCGAAAAGCATAAGATCAAAAGCTACGGGAAGGACTTTCTGATCGCCTCCACAGCTGCCGCTTTCCCGTGGATCTTGTGCAGCGTTTATTTTTGGGCATATTTCGATATCAATTTATCTCAAGCTGCAATCATTGGAAGATTTGCCGCTCCAACATCTGCCGGGGTGCTTTTCACAATGCTAGCAGCAGCGGGTCTGGCGACAACATGGGTGTATAAAAAAGCCCGAATTCTAGCCATTCTCGACGACCTGGACACTATTTTATTGATTGTGCCTTTACAAATGGTTCATCTGGGGTTCGATACAAATGCTTTTTTTCTCTTGGTGCTGATCGCAGCAATGCTCTACGTTGGCTATCGTTACTTACACCAATTTAAACTTCCCACAACACGTCCGTGGCTTTTAACATACGCTTTCATTTTAGCCAGTGTGACAGAACTTTTCGCGCAAGCCACCTTGATCAATATTGAAATTCTCCTTCCTTCCTTCATTCTGGGTTGTGTCCTTTACAACTCACACTCTGATCAAAATTCTCTCATCAAGCGCCTCGGCAATTTTTTCAAAGAAAGTGAAATCGCTTTTGAAAAAAAATTCGACGCTATCCTTAAATTCGCCTACATGTTCCTAGTTGGATGCACATTGCCGAAAATTTCTTTGGGGACAACGTCGCTCGCCTTTCTTGCCTTTCACACCCTTTTGCTGACCTTTCTTTCCAATCTAGGGAAACTCTACCCTATGTTTTGCTATAAAAAGGAAGCCTCCCTTCGGGAAAGAGCTGCGCTTAGCGTCGCACTATGGCCGCGTGGAGAAGTGGGCGCCGGAATCCTGATCATTTCTGCAAATTATACGATTGCTCCGATAGTCCTCCAGCTCGCGCAGCTTAGTTTGGCATTGAACCTCACCTTAACAGGGCTATTCATCTACATTGTGATTTGGATTCTTAGACGTCACTAGAATGAACGATACTCCCCCCTTTGGCAGCAATGGCTTCCCAGGCATGTTCTTCGTCTTTGGGGTGAAGGTTGATAGCCTTGCAGGCATCGGTGATCAGATGCACGGAAAAGCCTAAATCAATTGCGTCAAAAGCGGAATAGAGAACGCAATAGTCTGTCGCCACCCCCGCTAAATAAATGTCAGTGACTTTGTGGTCTTTCAAATACTTTCCTAGGCCTGTCTCGTTAAGTCGGCGGTTATCGAAAAAGGCACTATAGCTATCGATTTTTTTATCCACACCCTTATAGATATTTTTATGAATTCCTTCTTTATTTAATCCATGAACGAGCTGCGCTCCGAAAGTGTCTTTCACACAGTGGATAGGCCATAAAATTTGCTCCTGTCCATCGACTTCGATCGTTTCCCCTACTTTCTTTCCTCGATGGTTTGCAGCAAAACTCACATGATCTTCTGGGTGCCAATCCAAACTAGCGATAACGAGTTTAAATTTAGGAATTAAAGAATTAATGACTTGAATAAGTTCATCTGCATGCGCAACTCCAAGCGCTCCCTGAGGCATGAAGTCATTTTGCATGTCAACAATCAAGAGTGCTTTCATTTCTTTTTCAAATCTTGGATGATGTTTAGCTTAGTTTCATAGAGCGATTTTTCTAATCCAACAAAATAAGGCTGTGGATAGAGGAATCGTCGCGTCGCTGGATGAAACTGGGATAGCTCAAACTGAGTCTTGTCCCGGATTTCGCGAAGCGAAGGAGATTGATAAATGCATTTCCCCTTTCTTAAAATGGGAACGAGAAGATCTTTATACTTCATCTCGGAAGAGTGGGTTTGAGAACGCGTAGGATCAAGGGGATCGATCGAATGGGGATTTTCAGGAAGATGGGAGTGTAGGTCGTAGATCATATCCGCTACATTTCCCTGAGCATCGTAATACCTTCTGACTTGGTGAATGCCAGGATTCGTTACTTTAGCGAGTTGCTCGGAAATCTTAACCTTGTACTGCCATTTTCCCTTTTTATCTTTGAATGCAGAAATCTTATAGACACCATCTAATGCAGGCTGATCCTTGCCTGTGACAAGATGAGTTCCGACGCCCCATACGTTCACTTTGGCATCCTGCTGCTTCAAATCTTTAATGATGTGCTCATCGAGTTCGTTGCTGGCCATGATGTCTGCATGCGGAAAGCCGTTTGCATCGAGGAGTTTACGAATTTCAATGCTTAAGTGTGCAAGATCTCCGGAATCTAAGCGGACGCCAATCATCTCGACACCTTTGGATCGCATTCTCTTTGCTACGTTGATCGCCTTCTTTACTCCTCCAATGGAGTCATAAGTGTCGATGAGAAAAATGCAGTTATTGGGCATTGCTTGTGCGAATGCTTCGAACGATTCCTCTTCCTCATCAAAAGCCATGATCCAGCTATGAGCGTGCGTCCCCTTCACCGGGATATTATAAATCTTGCCGGCTAAAACATTTGACGTCGATTCACAGCCTCCAATAAAGGCAGCTCTACTAGCAGCGAGTGCTCCATCGATCCCTTGTGCCCTGCGCAAACCAAATTCCACGACGGGATCTGGACGTGCAGCCCAACAAATGCGAGCGGATTTGGTTGCGACAAGGGTTTGAAAATTGATAATATTGAGCAAAGGGCTTTCCAGAAGCTGGGCATGGAGAATAGGACCCTGAACTCTAAAAATCGGTTCATAAGGAAAAACAGGAGTCCCCTCGGGCATTGCATCGATGTCACATTGGAAAGAAAAGTGGCTGAGGTATTCTAAAAATTCTCCCTCAAAAAAGGGTTTTCCGTCCGGCCCTTTCAACTGTTCAAGGTAGTTCAAATCGCTTTCCGAATAGCGGAATTGGTTCAAAAATTCGAGAACGGTTTCAAGACCTGCCGCAATCGCGAAACCTCCGTTAAAAGGCTTTCTTCTAAAGAAAAGATGGAAGATGGATTCTCTCTCAGCGATGCCAAGCTTCCAATAGCCATACGCCATGCTTAGCTGATAAAGATCTGTAAGAAGAGAAAGAGATTCATTGTAAATCGATTTAAGAGGATCCTGGGTAGTCATCTGCCTCGGGGTGTTCCTGCAATATCTGCGCTTTTCTTGCCTTTAACGCATTGATACGCGTCTGAAGCATTTGCGCTGCTTGTTTCTTTTCATCCGCTCGTTGAAAAGCTCGCTTGGCTTCCTGCTTCTGATCTTGGGTAAATTGCCAGCGCATCCCCTGATCTTCAGCGCGCCTTGCCGCTGCCAAATAACGGTTCTTCAGATCTTCAGCGCTTTTAATCTCCGCGTCGATCTGTTTCAATTCCTCTCTCCAATCCGCAGGGCGCTCCTGCTGCGCGATTGTCGGAACCGTCAAGAATACGGCAGTTGTTCCTAATATGCAAGCAACGATAAAGTTCAGTGAATAAAGAAACGACATTGGGACCCCCTGTGGAGGCATTGCCTCTGCTCTCACTAATAAAAAGTTGACTGATGGAAAGCAAGTGAATAAGTTAAGGCAAAAAGGGAAACATAATGGGTCACGTCCACTCAGGATGCAGCCATGGGCACGAAAAGCACATCCATCGAAAAGCCTTGAACATCGCCTTATGCATCGCCTTCATTTTTATGATTGTCGAGGTAATAGGAGGAATCCTTGCCAATAGCTTGGCCCTGATCAGTGACGCCTTACATATGTTTACTGACGTCGGCGCTCTTGTCTTGAGTCTTGTCGTCTTAAAAATTGCCCACTTACCAAGCACACCGAAAATGAGCTATGGCTATCATCGCGCAGAAATCCTAGGCGCGCTTGCGAGCGCTCTTTCTTTATGGGGACTGTGCGGCGTTTTGATTTATGAAGCGGTCCATCGCCTAATCAAACCACCGGAAGTCAAAGGCTCCGTAGTTTTCATCATCGCCTCGATCGGACTCGTAGCAAACCTTTTGATGATGCGTACGCTCCACTCCCATCAAGGAGAAAACCTCAACATTCGCGCTGCCTATTTGCACATTCTTGGAGATATTTTGGGAAGCATTGGCGTTATTTTAGCCGGTGCATTAATTTGGCTTACAGGATGGGATCCTATCGACCCCATCATTTCCATCCTCTTTTCTTTGGGTATCATCTATGGTTCAGGAAAAATCATCCGACAGACTGTTTCTGTCCTGATGGAATCCACACCAGAAGGAATCAATCCCAGCGCTATCGAACGCGATTTAAAATCGATCCCAGGCGTGCGCGAGGTTCATGACTTGCATGTCTGGTCCGTATCCGCAAGAAAAGTTGCCCTCAGCGCGCATATTATCGCGGAAGACACACATGCTGCCTTAAATGAAGCCCACCGGCTAATTGAAAAAAATTATAAGATCTCGCACATGACAATCCAGGTCGAAGACCCCCTGCATTTTGAGCCGAAATACTGTTACGACTGTGATCATAACCGAACTTGCCCCCCTATCCTCCCATAGGCGCGTCGCGAGATAGATGATATGCAAGATTTGCGACGAGCCGCAGGTCTTTAGACCTGGAGAAGGAGCAAACCGCAGCAGATCGCCTGTCGCAGCAAGTTTGGTTAATAGGCGAATAACCTCTAAATCCGTATAATCCCTCCTATTCACAAAGAACGCCAAAAAGATGAAAAAGATAATTTTAATTCTTTGCACTTTTATTTCTCTACATGCACATGGGCATCCAGCCTGTCTTCTAGAGAAGCTCTCGCGTGGCCAAGCAGGGGATTTTATTGTGACCGCTCAAGAAGGCAATTATTCTCTTCTCTCTATTCGTTCGATCAGTGAAAGCGTGCTCATCTTAGAAGAAATTTCCGTCCCCTCTAAGCAGATCGATCTCAAAACCATTGCGTGGAAAAAATGGGTTGCCGATAAAGCGCCCGGCCACACCTCATGGACGCTTTATGAAATAGATAGAGCGACCGGCGGTCTTATCGAATGCTTTTCCTACAGCAAAAATGGTTGGCTTTATCTGGATAAATCAGAGCAATTTCTGATGCGTTTCATGGCTCTTCCCCTGACTACAGTACCCCCTTTAGAGCGCAAAAAGATCGGACCGCAGCCCCCACAGGGGGAAACCGATCAACGACGCACTTGGAATCCTACTGTTACTTTAGAAGGGAAAAAAATTTGTCCAGCCACCTTCGAAGTCCTAAAAACTCAGTGGCCTGATGACAATTCCCGCCTCGCCTCGAGCACCATTGAGCTCTATTTTTCTAGAGAGTTTTCCGATTTTCCCTTTCCTTATTGGCTGGAATTGCAAAGTCCGCATTATAGATTTAAAATGCGCACTATTGATTCAGGACATGGCCTTATTTCCTTTTTCCAAGGCGGGATGCCACATCGTTCCCCCCTCATTTTGGGCAATGCACAAAAAGGAAAAGATACCTGGAAATTGCTGATCCAAACACCTTCTTATTTCCGAAAGCTCCGCCTTTTTGCGAGTGATCTTACCCAAAAAAGCAATAGCGCTATTCCTTTTTCGCTTAAAAATGGATCTAAAAAAGAAGAAATTATTCTCGAAATTTCAACAAGTGATCTTAAACGAGTGCTAAAAAGCGGCCATCATTATCGCTGGATATTGATTCCTGAAGGCGGATTTGACATTTATTTTGAATCGGAAGAAACTTTTGCGTGGGAACAATGAAAAATGCCATCTTAGAAATCCCTTCTACACAAATTTACGGCAAAGGATACCACATCACCTTTGAAACATTGCCTGCCAGTGCCCAATACCAAAAGTTACCTCAAGAAGGTGTGCAGCGATTCGAAGAGCTCTATACCAAGATCCAGGAGAAACCGAGAAAAAACCTCAAAAGTTTAAGACAACTCTCTAAAGACTTTCCTGATGTCCCAGAAATCATTAACTTGCTTACTTATGCCTATCTAAAAGCGAAAAAGAAGAGGCAAGCCGAACGCTTAATCGAAGCAGCATGGATCGCTCATCCCAATCATTTCAGTGCGCGCATCAATTACGCAGACCAAGCCATCCGCCTAGGAAAAAAAGAATCTGTTCCCTCTATTTTTGGAGGATGTCTGGAGCTTTATGCTCTCTATCCCTGTAGAACAAGTTTCCATTATACAGAGTTTCGTGGATTCATGGTAGTGATGGGATTTTATCACCTGGCTTGCACAGAAATAGAAAGAGCTGAAGAGTGTTATCAGCTCGCTTTCCAAGCCGATCCTCTTCATCCTTCTGTTGCTGCCCTTGAAAAAAAAATCAATAAGTTTAGAAACCCCTTTTTCCTAAAAAAATGCTTTGCAAGGATAAGACTTGCTTGCATTTCTAAAAATCCGTAGATTGTACCGAACGTGATTAAAAATTCGGCACCAGCTAATGAAAACTTACTCTATCAAGAAAAGTAAGCATGTTCTCAGGCATGCTTATCATCGCTTCCAAAAGAAAAAAAGCAAGCTCTCCCCAGAAATCCGTCACCAAATCCAGGAAGCCCTTTTAGCACTGCAGAATGAAATCCTCCAAAAAAACAAAAACAACGCAGATGTCTTAGCTAAGAGAGTCGAATCCCTGTTCACCATCCATCTTAAAAAATCGAGCTGGGAACAATTTAAAGAAGCAATTTTTGCCCTTGCCTTCGCTCTCATCGTAGCTATCCTGGTCCGCCAAGTTTGGTTTGAATTTTACGAAATCCCTTCCGGCTCAATGCGACCTACTTTCAAAGAACAAGACCGCCTGGTCGTGTCGAAAACAGCCTTTGGCATCAATATTCCTCTTCAACCTGCTGAGCTTTATTTCGATCCTGACCTTGTTAAAAGAAATGGAATCGTTATTTTTACTGGCGAAAACATGGATATTCGCGACGTAGATACGATGTATTTCTATCTTTTTCCTGGAAAAAAACAATACATTAAAAGAATGATCGGTAAACCCGGCGATATCCTCTATTTCTATGGGGGAAATATTTACGGTATCGACCGCGAAGGTAATGACATTACTCCCAGCCTTCAACCTAAAAGTCTTAATCAAATCGAGCATATCCCCTTCATTGATTTTGATCGCAAATTAGTCGTTCCACGCAACCCCATTGGCGGAATCTATTCTCCGATTTTCATCTATCAGATGAATGAACCTGTTGTAAAACTCTACGTCACCTCTTCAAATCAAGTGCACGGAGAGATGCTGAATCCCGCGCCTGTTCATGATCAAAATGCACCGCTCGTCACAAGTTACGGAGATATGTGGGGCTTTAAAAACTATGGAATGGTGAGACTCTTAACGCGCGAACAAGTCAAAAATACCGCTGATCAAAACCTCGCGGACATCGAAGAGGGTGTGCTCTATCTCGAAATCAGACATCACCCCAGCATCGCAAATGTCAAGATGATCCGCGACGAACTCGGTAGACTTCGTCCATCCATAGGCTTGAGCTCTTCTCTCATTCCTCTTCAGGAAAAACATCTCAAAGAGATTATGCAGAATATGTACACAGCGCGTTTTGAGGTGAAAGGCGGCAAAGCCTTCCGCTATGGCATGGATCCCAAAGCGGTTTCATCCAACATATTCCTTCCCAGCCTTCCCGACATCCCTGACGGCTGTTATGAGTTTTATAATGGCAAAGCCTACCAGATTCAATGGCAAGGAATTGCTACCGAGCTTCCGGAGTCCAGCCCCCTTTACCGTTTTAGTCCAGCCATTGTCCAGCTCCTCTTCAACGTAGGAATTGAATGGGATACACGCTTCTCTCCTCAAGTCAAAAATCAAAGACTCGTTCCCGCACGTTATACCTATTTCCGCGATGGCAGCCTTTACCTGCTTGGAGCTCCCATTCTTTCTAAAGACGATGAAACACTTGCTGACTTTCTTGATCGAGAACAAATACGAGCTGATGCCTCTAATCCACAATCTCCTTACCTTCCTTTCCAAGACTTAGGCCCTCCTCTGAAAGAGGGAAAGCTCGATGTAGACCTTATTCGCCAAAACGGCATCCTTGTCCCCGATAACATGTACCTTGTTCTCGGCGACAACCATGCGATGAGCGCCGACAGCAGAGACTTTGGATTCGTTCCCCAAGAGAATTTAAGAGGAGCGCCCGACTTCATTTTCTGGCCTCCAGGAAGCCGTTGGGGATTCCCCAATCAACCTCCCTACCCCTTTTTCAATGGTCCGCGGATCGTTGTTTGGCTAATTGCAGGCATCCTCATTCTTATCGGAACGATTTACTGGAGACGGAAAAACGTACTTCCCCTCCCCTTTCCTGAGGACAATAAATGAAAAAGATCGCGCTTCTTCTGTCCGCGGTCCTTTCCCCTTTTCTCCTTTGGAGCAAACCGCTCGTTTTTGCAACGCCGGCCGAAGAATTCAGTAAAGCGCGTGCCGCGCTTTTTCAGACAGGTCTATCCTGCGAAGAGCTTTTACCAAAGCTCAAATCCCTATTCGATGGCGAACTCCTCGATTAAAGATTACTTGGCTTGGTCTTAAATCCAAGCTTTCAATCACGTTGGGTATACATTTTCCTCACCGCGTTTTCTGACATAAGATCTTGATTTTTATAGGCATCTATCTTAAATTTCGCACCTTAAAATTCAAAAAACTCTGTTTTTTGTAAAAATTAGGAGCGAACTTATGGTAATGCGTGTAGCAGCTACCGGACAATATCAAGGACAAATAGATTTGCAGCCACCTCCTAATTTGTCGAGCGCAGCTTTGAGATCCGAAAATCAAGCCGAAGTAACGGAAGCGGTCAAGAACACCATGCATTTTATTTCTCCATCTAAAGATGTTGTCGGTCTTACAGGTAGGGCACAGTTAATTCAGAGGTGTCCAGTTAACGAAGAAATGATGCTTCAAGCAATGCAGGTTGCTTTCAATATGGGGAGGCAGCTGCAGCTCTTAAAAGATCAGAAAAAAATCCTTCATCAGGAGAATGCTGTTCTTAAAGAGCACATTGAAAAATTGCCCTCCATGCTTGAGTTGGAATTGCATTCTGTCTATAAGACTTTGATGGAGAAGTTGCACACCATTTCCTTCAAAATAAACGGGCTGATTCAAACCTATACAAAGTTCCAAAATGAAGCAATATCTTGTCCCTATATGAATGCCGGGGCATTTCATGCGCATAAATGTGTTATTCCCCATCTCGAAACTTGTAAAAGTGTAGTCGATGCTGCAATTGATGATGAATTCAAACCGCTTTTGAAATTTGAAGATGCCGTGCTCGAGCAAAATGAAATCGATCTGGTGGAATCCACTACTGCTCTAGGAGACAATTCTGTCGAAACTATCCTTCCTGAGCGTTTCCAACAACTTGCCGAAAAAATCAAAAATCTCGAAAAAAAGGTCGCGCTGATCAAAGGAGATAATACCGCACTGCAAAAACAGATTGAGCAGCTAAAGTCGGGTTTTAAGAATACAGAAAAGGCATTGCGGAAGGACGTTTGGACAACATCGATTAAGTGTATCACTGATCTTGTGGTCTTAAATATAGCGTCAATTCCCAAGACGATTAAGGATGCGACTAAACTAATGGCTACAGCGACGAAGCTAATAGATATCAACATGGTCAGTGGCTATGTCGAACGTCTCAAGGTTATTCAAACTGATATTTCAGCATTATCCTCTCAAATAGAAGAAATATCTCAAGCTATCCAAGGAGCTAACTGATGGCAATACGCGCAGCAGGTGGACAACAACAACTGCAAATAGAACAACAGGGGCTCGTACACCCACAGGCCGATCTTCCCATAGTTTCTCGTGAAGAGCTCCCGACGAACCTCGAACAAGAGGAGGTTAGCTTCCTCTCAATCGCAAGAAAACTGATGTGTATCGTCTTAAAACATAAAGACAAGAGAGATCCCTTATCAAATAAGCTCTTTATGCAAGGAAGTGCTTTAGCACTCTCTGTGATCAATGAAAGATCTCTCGATCTTCCGCCAAGCACGCTTGTTACCCATTTTTTGGGTCTTAAAGCCATTTTCAATGAAGAATGCCGCTGTCAAAATGTCACAGATCCTTGGCTTGTAGGGATTCAAGCATGGGAAAAAAGGGAATTAGATCTTTATTGCAAAGCATTATCACATCATTCACCTCGCATCATTCGCAGTGTTGATCTTGGAGCACCTCATCTTTTTGGAAAAGAGGTCATCCATTGGATTGAATACGTAGAAAGACAAGCCGCATTTCACACACCTTTCCAGCCACATCATGCATTAGCACTCCAAGCTACCACCATAGAAATCAACGAACTTGGTGTACCTGTTGTGGTGGGGCTTGAGGTCCGAGAAGAAAACCTGATCGCCATGCTTGCGTCTGCAGACCCTGATGAGCCGATAGATATCCACACTGCAAACAAAGTGTTAGTGGAATACAAAGAGCGGATGGATGGGGTGATTATAGAAAGAAAAAAACTACAGTTCACAGAGGATCTTAAAAAACAAAATGCACTTTTAGCAAGTAAGCTCGATGAGAAAAATAGTCAATTCGACCAAGACCTGACTCGGCTAGCAGAAAGCGGCAAAGAACAAGTCGCCTATTTGAGTGATTCGCTCAATAGAACTGTAACTCATTTTGATAGTGCTCTCGCCGAGCGCAAAAAAATTGAAGCTTCTCTTACTCAAGGTCTTGAGAAATGTGAAAAAGAGCTCGCCATCACTAAAGCCGAAGTTGCTAATCAAAAAATTGAGATTGGGAATTTGAAGGCGAGTAATAGCTGGTTGAATCAACGCCTCGGTGATCTGCAACATCAAGTCAATAATATGGATGATGGCGGTTGCGTCATTTCCTAAATGCATAAGTAGGTAAAATTTATATGGCCCATTTCACTAGAGTAAGGAGCTCACCGGATGATTCCACAATTAGTTGCAGAACAACCTCTTTTCTCGGTTCAAGTCCGTGATGCTGCTTTGGTAGAACTGCCGAATTTGCAGAGTGGCTTTCTGGCCGAGAGACCCGTAGAACCGCTCAAGCTTGAGAATCAAGCCGAAGCCAGGCAGCGTGAAATCGATAACGCGATGCAGCTCCAAATCTGTCGTCAGATATTTATGCTAGGAAATCTTTTCCAGGCTGCGACAAACGCTCACGCTCTTCTTATTTCGGAGAATAGGGAGCTGAGACAACATATTTTGCAGCGGACGACAGCACTCGAAAAGGAATGGCTTGGGATCGCTGAAATTTTAAGCGCAAAAGTGAATACACTTCATTGCAGCCTCAAGAAGTTTCATCAAGAGCTGAGTGCCGATTATAAAGAAGCTATGAACGCATTTGAAATTTCCAAGACAAAGCCGCCGCATACTTGCGAGGGAATTTTGGGTTTTAAAGCGGGAGAAGCTTTAGCAAAAATCTGGTTCTATAGCCTTTATGCAGAAAGTGATTGTGGTGTGGGTAAATATCATTTGCCTGCAATTGAAAAGATGGTTCCGACACTTAAGGATACTTTAAAAGCAAATGTAAAGGCTGAGATCCAAATCATTAAAAAAGACATGCCACAAGAACGATCTGGTATCAATAATCCAGGACATCTATTTAATCTGAATGAGATTGTCATCAATAATCATCCGATTCAGACTTTTATTCAAAAGTGTCAAAAAAATATCCAATCTCAAGAAGATCTCAACCTTCTTGTGAAGATTGAAAATGCAAGTTTAGAAAAAATAAAGCTTGAGCTTCTAGGAGTCGATGGCAAGTTTTTACGTATTTTTCAGAATCACCTTAGTCACTGCTTTGCGTTGAGCTCCAGTATCAGTTACATCGTTTCAACAGCTGACTCCCACATGGGTGTTCTTACAAAAAATTATAATAATTTAGATCAATGGGGTAAGAACTATTGGTCATCAGGGGGAGAATATGTTGAAGGAGCCAAGTTGCACGACAAGATCAGCGCTCATTTGAAGGAAGTCAAAGCACATGTTGAAGCCCTCCATAAAAAGGAATCCCCATGACCTTACGATTAGTTGTAGAGCAACGCCATCAGTTCTCAGGTTATCCTCCAGTTAACGGTGCTGTAATCAGAGAAGAGCAGCCCAACTTGTCAATTATACTGCCAGCTCAGAGACCAAATGCCGCATTATTTAGACCTGAGAATCGAGTTGAACCGAGAGAACGCGAAGTCAACAACGCCATGCAGCTAGAAATCTATAAGCAAATACGTTTGCAAGGAAAACTTATTCAAGCTGCAGAGGATAGTCATGCTCTTCTTCTTTCACAAAACAAGGAGCTGAGAAGACACATCGTAGAGCGAACTGAGTCCCTTGAAAAAGAATGGTTGGGTATTGCTGAGCATGTGAGTGCCAAGGTGGATGCTTTTTATCGCACCGCAAATGCCTTTTATAATCAGTTTAGCGCTGAGAACCAAGAGGCTGAACTCATATGGAAGAGCTATATTGATGCGAATGGGGATTGCGATAAGCTTATGCAAAGGTTTCAGGGGAATTATGTTAAGGCGGGGGCAGCAACAGAAACGACGCTTTGGTATGATTCTTATTCGCATGTAGTGGAAAAGCCTTTGGCCGCAGTTAAACAGATTCAGCTGACGGGCCGGAGTGCCCTAAACGCCCTTATCAGGACTGAGATCCAAAAAATTAAAAACGAAATGTTTTCTGAGGAACCCAAAGTGATAGAACAGGGTACTCTCTCAGTTGTTATCCATGAAGGAGATGTGCTGCAGGCTTTTCTACAAGAGGGCCAGGAAGAAATTAAATTTCTGGAGGAGCAAAACCTTCTGCTCAAAAACGAAAATGCCAAGTGGGAGAAGAAAAAGATTGAAATGGTGAATAGCGACAAGAGGTTTTGGGAAGTATTTCATAGCTATCTTGCCCCTTGTTTTCAGTTGCCAAATGGGATTAAGCTTGCGATTCAAAGGCACGAAGCTGGCGTCAAGCTTTACGTCACAGCACTCTCTAATTTAGATCAAGCACATAGCCTGGCAGCTGGTTTATATTCCCGGGCAATCGAATTGGATGGAAGGTTTAAAGATCATTTGAAAAAAATAGAATCTCTTCTTGAAGCCCTAGAAAAAAAGGAATCCACATGACTTCACGATTAGTTGTAGAGCATCCTCTTTTCCCGGTTCAAGTCCATGATACTGCTTTGGTAGAGCTGCCGAATTTGCAGAGTGGTTTTCTGGCCCAGAGACCCGTGGCACCGCTCAAGCTTGGGAATCAAGCCGAAGCCAGGCAACGTGAGGTCGATAACGCCATGCAGCTACAGATCTATGAGCAAATGTTCATGCTGGGAACTCTTTTTCAGACTGCTCGAGCTGACCATGCTCTTTTTATTGCAGAGAATAAGATGTTAAGGCAGCACATTTTGCAGCGAACGGGGACGCTTGAAAAAGAATGGATTGGGATTGCTGAAATTTTCAGCGCAAGGATGGATATCCTTCACCGCGGTTTGGGCAACTTTGAGCTGCGCTTCCTCACTGAATGCCACGAAACCAGAAAAATATGGGATTTTTATCTGAGTTGTGAATTCCCCGGCGGGCCTGGCGGGACTTGGGACTGGAATATGCCTACGAATTGGAACTGGGATAAGCTTAATCCCGTATTTCACGGCAATTACTCTAAACTGGGTGCATCTATACAAATGAATTTCTTGCATAGCAAGTATGCATGTCATGTGAGAGAGCCCTTGAGCGCAACTCGAAAGTTATATTTGACAGGTCGGGATTCATTAAAGGCACTCGTCAGAGCTGAAATTCAAAAAATTCAAATGGAATCGCTTTTAGAAGAAGAAGCTATCGATATTTCAAGAGATCTGCAACAGGTTCATCTATCTAACCCCATCGATGAGCGCTCCATTTTTCAGCTTTACGCGCAAACGCGTCAAGAAGAAATAAAAATGATAGAAGAGCGCAATCTTCCACTAAAAAATGAAAATGCCTCTTTAAAAAGGAAAAAAGATGAACTTGAAAAAATGGATGAGAGGTTCTTGGCAGTATTTCATAAACACTTTACGCCTTGTTTTCAGTTACTAGACGGTATTAAGGAAATGAAAAATGCGTGTGGTATAATCTTTTCAGAGTGTTGTTACAAGCGGATGAACGTGTTCAATCCCTCACTACGAGCTGGTTGTGAGGCTAAAGCAATCGAGCAAAAAGCTAAATTTGAAGCGCATTTCAAAGAAATAAAGCCTCTTGTTCAAACCCTCAAAAAAAAGGACTCCCCATGACATCAACGATTCAGCTTACTCAATCCCAACCCCCTACTCAGGTTCTTTACTTGCACGCGATGCCGCAAACGCCTGAAAAGAAGCTAAAGCTGCTCCTTCAAGAAATGAAAGCAGCTTGCAACACACTCCCGCCTCCGTTTAATGAAGAGATGCCAAAGAATTTTGCCGCATGGGAAAATCAGTTTTTTAACCAGTTTAAGAGCGCTAATTCCACAGAGCGGGAGAAGATCTTATGCGCTACCCATTTAGCTGCCTTGTATTCTAGGGTAGAGTCAATCATGCTCTTTGCAGGTGTTAGCGATGCATCTCAACTCCTCTGGCAAAAATTGTGTACTGATCTGAAAGAGCGTCTTTCAGAGGTTTTGCCAAAAAACCGCCCCGTCGAGCGGTTTCTTGCTACTTATAGGCAAAGGGAAACTGATAAGAAATATCTCAATGAAATTGCAAAAATAAAGCTGCTCTTCAGCCAACTCCGCAATCAATTATACCTTCAGGCCAACAGCATTAATGAAGAATTAATGACAGGATTTATTGCCATTCAAGAAAAGATGATTCTAGTGCAAGATGCTACGAATCTCTCCACACAGCAAATTTACGAACTGCTGAATAAACACACAAGGGACGTCACGCAGCTGTTCCTCGGTTTTGATGGACATATGAAAGAGATGAAACCCATCGCTGACTTATTAAAGCAGCACGGCATCGATTTGGGCCATACCCTTACTGCTGCAGAAACAGTCTTAAATAAGGTTTAAACGATGTTCCGAGTTGATCCCAGCCTATTTCGTATCGATCTCATGGACGATATCGACTACCACATGGCCTGTGAAGAGGGATTCTCCCCTCAAGAGGCATTAAAAAATGCATTTCAAGAAGAACTAAAAGAGCATGCCCTTGAGCGCGCTGAAATTGAAGAGGGATTGTTGCAAAGAATAGAGACTGTGATGGCGGCACTGACTCCTATGCTCCAAGCGATGCGGCAGAATGATCCCAATGGCCCTGCACGTGTTCAACTCGCGCACTTGGCGCAGTCGATCCAAGATTTAGAAGAGGCAAAAGAAGCAAGTGCTAGCACACTTCTGCAGGCGAAAGATCTCTTGGTCGAAATGAAACGGCAATACAGTGTTCTAAAAGAAAAATTTGAGCAGATGCAGCGCATGCATAGTAAAGCCGGTGAAGATCAATTAACCAGTTTTTTGAGAAATGAGATAGGCCCCAGAGCATGCAGAACTTTTTCTCACACTTAAAATCCACAAGGAAGATTCATCATGTACCGTGTTCAACCCCAACATGTTCCCGATGCCGATCTCCAGCCCTTTATTCAGGACGCTGATCTTCAACTGCGAATCAGAATTAATGTGGAATTACAACAGATTCGCGATGAGATCCGCACATGCGACCTAACAGAGCGCAACGTAGGCCCGGTCGCAGACCTCATCACTCTTTGGTATGAGGATTTTCAGCGTTTTACGCGTCCTCCTGCACGCGGAGAAATCCTGCCTGATCTCAACGAAGTCATTAACCGTTTTAAGCAGCAGCTGGAGAATCTCCTCGCAGATCCCTTCAACGTTGAAAGACCCTACCCGCCGCAACTTTTCGGAGAGCTTCCTACTCGCATTGTACGATTCATGGTTGTCAAAGCAACCGATCCCAATTCCGTTCTTTTTTCACAGCGGATCCATGCAGCAAAACCCGCTCCTCCTCCTGAACTTGCTATTCCTAGAGATTTTGAGGAGCAACTGCGCATGATCCAGCGACTTCGTGCAGAGCGCCTTCAGGAACAGGCGCAAGCACTGCCGGGTGTTCAAGAAATGATGCATCATTTCCAGCAGATAGAGGTGCGTCAACGTGCAGGCCTAGCTGCAATCGGAGAGCAATTCCAAGTTGCTATTGCACCCCTGACTGAGGCCATCCAAGAACTGGCAGTCGATATTCCTCGCCAAGAAGAAATACTGAACGCTGCGATCCAGCGCCAGCAAGCGAGGCTTGAGGTCTTGCAACGAGAGCTTGTTGTCTTGGAGGCAGACCGCAGACAGGTTCGCATAGGGATTGATCAGCAGCGCCAGGCCGATCTCGATTTGCGGATCTCTATGAATCGGCTTGAGCAATCGATCGAAAAGAAAAAAGAAGAGCAGTCAAGCGGTCTACTCTTGGTAGGCGGTCTAATGCTTCTCTCGGCAGCAGTCACTTGGGGCCTTTCATCCTATTATTACGGGGCGAGTGTCAGTTTAATGCAATGTACCAAAACATTCACCGGGGTTTCCTTCTCAGTAGGAGCTGCAGGAATATCTCACCAATCTAACAGACAGACATACTCAAATAACAGAGGCTAATCATGTCATCGTCAATACAACTGCGCCCCTTAGTTTACATCCACTCTCAACCGATGGACCCATCGCTACTCGCTACCACTTCGCAATCTCCTGAAGATCAAATCACCGCATTTGAAACAGACTCCTTGGCCAGAGTGGATTATCTCCCTCTTCACAAACAGATTTCCTACAAAAGCCAAGTGCGCGCATTTGTCGATGATTTGCGCATGCAGATTAGCCGCATGAGGAATATCGGCTCCGACGCACTGCAGATCCATTCTGAAATCACTAAAACCATCCAGCATTACAATCATTCCCTAAACATGCTCTATGAGCACAATGAGGAATATCACAGCGCCAAACAAAAAGTGGACGAACAGAACAAAGCCATTTTGCAACAAATTCGACCATGTCCTATTAATTTTACTTCCTTTTCTCCTAAGAAAGCGCAAGACCCCTCTGTGAGAGTTAAAGAGTCCCATTTCCCACCGATTCAGGAAACCTCATATGCGTCTTATGTTGAGGCAAGAAGAAAAAAATGTGAGGAAAATATTAGTCAGGTCATTCAAGAGATCCAGCAATGTCCTCGTGCTAAAAAATTATGGGATGAGGTTTCTGAGGCCGGTAAATTTTCTGTAGATGTTGTATCTCATGATGATGCACCTGGTGGTGCTCAGGTGGATATTTATGACAGGGTGATTAAAATCAACGAACATGAAAAAAATATTAATGAGATTAGAAAATTTCTTGTTTTTGAATTGAGCAACCTTAAAAGGGCAGAGAAGGGCAAAGAAATTAACAAATATGGTTGCAAATACCCAAATGAAGACACCTTTGCTAGGGAAATTGAAAAAGTAGAATACTCTTCGACACAAGAGGCAACAGAAGTATTAAATGCCTGTAGAGAAAATGGAATCTGGCCTGATGTAAAACCACGTTGGAACTTTACTTCTTTTGACGATTATTTGGCGACACAAGTAAATTTTGGCCATACCGCTCATTATACATCGGCATATTTAAAACATTGCAAAAATACGATCCAAATTTCAAATCTCAAATAAAGTAATAATGCATCGAATTTCAATGGAGAATTTATGGCATATCCTGTAACCCAACAGCCCACCTTTTATATCCACTCTCAACCAATGGCCCTACCGGCCTTCTCTACCATTTCACAATCTCCTGAAGATCAAATCGCTGCCTTTGAAACAGACTCCTTGGCCAGAGCGGATCATCTCCCTCTTCACAAACAGATTTCCTACAAAAGCCAAGTGCGCGCATTTGTCAATGATTTGCGCATGCAGATTAGTCGCATGAGGACTGTGGGCTCCGATGCACTGCAGATCCACTCTGAAATCAATAAAACCATCCATCATTACAATCATTCCCTAAATATACTCTATGAGCACAATGAGGAATATTACAGCGCCAAACAGAAAGTTGAAGAACAGAACAGGACCACTTTGCAACAAATTCGGGCAGCAAATGTCAATTTTACCGCTTTTTCTTCAAAACGCGCACAATCTGGACTACCCGTTCCTGAAACCCGCATTTCCAGAGCCTCTTTGAGCAGATCGCTCAATGAAATGGAGATGCATGACCACTTGCTGGATGTCAGCATTACAGCAAACCTTGTCAAAGGAGTCTCCGAAGTTGTTGTGGATGCGGCAAAAGCCGTCTGTAGTGTAACAGACACAACAAAGCAAGCTTGTAAAACCACTTTAGATTTTGTCAGTCGAACAGCTAAAGCGACCTTAGAGGCGACAGGGACAAAAGAGATGGTCAAAGAGGCAATCCTCTATCTACAAACATGCGAAGGTTCGAATCTTGCAGAGGTACTGATAGATCGCTATGGATTTGCCCAAGAAGAAGCAAAAAAAGTAGCTCAGCAATATGTCAAAGATGTAGAAGTACTAGCAACGACAGCCGCAACATATGGCACTACTTCTTTAGCCCTAAGAGCTGTTAAGCCTTTGGTCATGCAAGCGGTTAAAGGAGCTAAGCCATTACTTGGAGCAACGGGAGCCAAGGGAGAGCACGTCGTTTCGTCCGCAACCCTAAACCTTTCCTCTTCTACAGTTGAAACAGAACTTGCTATCCCTAGCTATACTTCTACAAATAATGCCTTAAGCCACAGACGTATTGTTCTTCGCGGTCCGTCCCCAAGCTTTCAAGATTTTGTGCAAGCCGAAAACAATATCCGACAAAAACTTTCGCAGCCTTATCGCCATTTCAAAATCAATGCAAATCGTCATTCTAAAATTCCCTATTCAGAAATTCCCAGACACCCAGATGTCTATTTTCATGCAACTACTTTAGAGAGAGCTTTCGGAATATTAAAATCCAGCACCATATATAGATTTGATAAAAGTCTTTATCTTGGAGCGTTTGTTTCTACTAAGCCAGAATTTTATTTAGGCGATATTGTATTCGCATTTAATCGCAATATTGAGAGAGTTAGTAAAGTTCTGAATGCTTATTTTGAAGGCGGACGCCATTGGGCGGGTTTTTCTGAAGCAATTCCAGTCACTAGTGAAAGTTTAGAATATATCGCAGTCAAAGCAGACCTCCTTGCCCAGAATCCCATTGAAGCCTTACTATCTGCCGCTGCCGGCAGAGAAATTCCTGTAGTCCCCCTTGAACCCATCGTTAAGATGGTTGAAAGGAGAACACTACAAGAGGGAGTTTTTGTCCCAGAAGAATGGCCCCTTTCTATGGAAGTCACCCAGAAATAGTCCAAAAAAATATATACTGGTTCCGTTTCAATCGACTATGGAATTTCGATTTTAACAAACCCCTTTTCCGATCCATCAAAAATCTTGGTCTAATTTCGAGCGTGAACCTCGCCCAAATCACCGCTAGGCTTCCTAAGTTCATCTGTATTAATGAAATACGAATGAACTTACGAAGCCTAGCGGTCGGTGATTTTGAGCACATTTTCAACCCGAAGTCTGGTCTAAAGTACGCAGCTCAAAAAAAATATGGCAGGGATTTCAGATAAAAATTGACTTAATAATTAGGATATATTTATAATATTAATCAATAATAAAGGATATTAACATGTTATTCGACTGCAATAACACACTTTCTCTTTCTTTTTTGGATATAATTTCTATGTCCAATATAATTTCTTCCCGTCATTTCCGACGGGCGTTTCTCGCCCAAATATAACTTTTTTAATTCGTTATAAATTAATTCAATTTCTCTGCTCAAATGACAGAGAGGAACATCTATTATAATAAAAAAAAGGTTATTTATGTATGCAATAAACGAAGCTTGTAAAGATTTTATTAATACAAAATGTGTAGAAGGTTCTTCAGATGAAAAACCATCCATTAGTTCGCTCGTACGCCGTGTAATTGATTCAAAAGAGAGCCATATTAATCAAGCCAAAGATAATAAATGGGATCGTTACAATCCGATTCTCATTGGAGGAGACCTATTTACCATGGCGTATCTTACTTTCCAAGGCGTGACGGCGTGCGCGCATATTTCACTTCCCTTTGTAGCAGTGGCAACTTTAGTCTGTGGTGTTGTTGCAGGCGTGATTACTGTAGGCGTAGCATTTGTCTCGTTAAAGGAATCTATTCAGGCCTTCCATAACGGAGATTTTAAACTCGGCTTCAGATTACTGCTGGATTTTATCGGCCTGCTTGGGATTGGGGCGATTATGATTCTTACTCCTTTGGCAGCTAAAATTGCAGCCTTGGGATGTTTAGCAACCTTTTTTGCCGCATATCCCTGGGTTCTGCCCCTGCTATTTTTCGTGATCACCATTCCTCTTCTGTTAGAAATCGGCTCACGAGTGGCTAACATTTATTTAGAAAAGGATTTAGCAGCAGATTTAAAACTCGAAAAATTATTTGACTTGCTTAATAAAGATATCGTCTATTGGCATCAAATTTCACTGCTTTATGAAAACAAAAACCCTTTTCATTTTGAGATTGAAGATGCGAAAGATCTGATTGAAAGAATGGAAATCCTTCAATCAGGAATTGGTGTAACAGCTGCTGTTGAGGCTTTTAAACTCTTTGAAAGTCTCTTAGAACAGAATAGAGAAGCAGCACTTTTGCATTTTCAAAAGTTGCATCATGAGATTTCAGATTGGAATGGAAAACAGCATGTACGTTTATTACAGCAAGTACTTTTTGTTTTTGCGTTTATTTTATCTATGGCCGGTTTATTTATTCGTCCATCTCCGACCTTATATGGGCCCATCGAGAATTTTATGATGGCGGCGGCAAACGCAATCCCTCTCTATATGGATACATTTTGGCCATTCGAACGAAATACTACATTAGTCGTTCCTAAGGTAGAGGAAAAGGAGATACAAGAAAACATGGTCTAATCTACAAACCCATGCACATCACTCCCAAAGCATGAGGCGGGACATTATACCCAACGTGATTGAAAATTTGGTTTAGGACCGAAGCGAAAGCTCCCGCGATTGGCACGATTGAATCGTCGCCACTATTAGAAATAGGGGCTAGATTCGATCGTCCAATCCCGGGGCTTTGGCTCGGTCTTAAATCCAAATTTTCAATCACGTTGGGTATAAGTCCCGCTTCTTATCTTACACTGAGAGAAATCCCAATCGTCGCCAACTCTCCATTAAGGTCCCACTCCGTGCCTTCTTCGCAATCAAAATGCACATGGGTTGCTAGCACTTCGTGTTGGATGTAATCGGAATGTAACTTGAAGGCTTCCTTCACGCGGTCTGTCGTTTTCAGTGCGATCACAATGCGGTCAGTGACAGAAAAACCTCCGTCTCGGCGCATCGTGTTGACTTTGTTCACAAGTTCCCTAGCCAAACCTTCCAAGAGAAGATCCTCGTTAAGCGCAGTATCAAGAGCGATCGTGATCTCGCCTGAGGTGGCAGCGACAAGACCCTCTTTGACTTTGCGCTCAAGGCCGACATCTTCTGGTGTGAGAATGAACGTTTCATTTTCGAGGATAATCTCAGCAGTTCCGCCTTTTAAGAGCGGTTCCAGATGGGCTTGCGGCAGATTTTGAATCGCTACTTGTGCCGCGTTCATCCATTTGCCCACTTTTTTGCCCAGAACGCGGAAGTTGGGCTTGGCAACGATCGATACAAACGCTGTTTCATCCGACTTGAATTCTATGTGCTTCACATTAAGCTCGTCAGCAATCAAATGCTCCTTAGCGCGCAGAGACTCCAATATCTCCGCATTTGCAGAAATAATGTAAGCCTTGGAAAGAGGTTGACGCACTTTGATCTTATGTTCCTTGCGGAGTCCATGACCAAGGCTCACCACTTCTTGCGCGTAGCCCATCTCCTTCTCAAGGGTTTCATCCCTTTGTATTTCTTCATAGGAAGGAAAATTGCAAAGATGGACGGATTCTGGAGCATTCTTGTGCTTGAGCTGAAGATAAATCGCATCGCTAATGAAAGGAACAAAAGAAGCAGAGATTTTTGTCAGCGTCAAAAGGACCGTGTAAAGTGTCTCAAAAGCTTCTCTGCGATCTTGCGTCGCTTCTTCCGTCCAAAATCGAGATCTGCAACGTCGGATATACCAATTCGTCAGTTGATCGATGAAACCGATAAAGGGTTCCACAGCGCGATTGAGCTGATAGTTGTCCATCCCCTGATCTACATCTTTTACCAGTTTCTGGAGCAAAGACAGGATCCAGCGATCGATTTCTGCTTTAGGAGCTCGGAAGGATTCACTTTCAGGCTGCCAGTCGTAAATTTTTGTGTAGGTGGATAGAAAGATAAACGCATTCCAAAATGGAATGAGTACCTGACGCAATACGAGCTCCACCCCTCTTTCCGAAAAGCGCAAATCATCTGCATTCACAGCAGGGCTGCTGAGGAGATAGAGGCGCACTGCATCCGCCCCATATTGGTTAATCACAAAGGAAGGTTCCGGATAATTCTTTAAACGCTTAGACATTTTCTGGCCATCTTCTGCCAGAATAATTCCGTTTACGATCACATTTTTAAACGCAGGCTTATCAAATAGAGCCGCAGCCAAAACCGTCAGCGTATAAAACCAGCCGCGTGTTTGGTCCAAACCCTCAGCAATAAAATCTGCAGGAAAACATCTGTCGACAGCGTCCTTGTTCTCAAAAGGATAATGCTCTTGTGCATAAGGCATGGAGCCCGACTCAAACCAACAGTCAAATACCTCCGAAACTCTGCGAAAAACTTTTCCGTTTTGCATAATCTCTAAATCGTCGATAAAATGGCGATGCAGGTCAGTTATCTTCTGTCCCGATTTTTCTTCCAGCTCCTTAATGCTGGAGATCGTTAGGATTTCCCCATCTTCACTGCGCCAGATCGGAATGGGAGTTCCCCAATAACGGTTGCGCGAGATAGCCCAATCGCGGGCATTTTCCAACCACTTTCCAAAACGTCCATGTTTAATATTATCAGGAACCCAACGGATCTGCTCATTGCAGTCAATCATCCGCTCCTTGATCTTTTCCACAGCGACAAACCATGTGCTCACCGCCTTGTAGATAAGCGGCGTATCGGAGCGCCAGCAAAAGGGATAGCGGTGGCGGATTTGCCCATGATGGAAAACCTTCCCCTCTTGCTTTAAGCGGCGGATAATGTCTTTATCGGCGTCTTTCACAAAAAGCCCTGCAAAATCAGGCACCTCCTGCGTGAATTTCCCATTGTGGTCGATCGGGTTGACTAATTCGATTCCTTCTCTCGCACAAGCAAAAAAATCGACCTCGCCAAATGCGGGTGCCGAATGCACAAGACCCGTTCCTTCATCCGATCCCACCGATTCTTCCATAATGACGCGGAATGCCTTTTGCTGAGCCTTGGCCGCGAAGTAAGGAAAAAGAGGTTCGTACCGCTTTGCCTCCAGAGAAGAGCCTGGAAATTGTTCCAATATTTCGAATTCTTCAGGATTTTTAAAATAATGGGAGATCCGCGATGCTGCTAAAATAAAATCGCGCCCTGACTTCTTCTCCTTCACCTTGACATACTCCATATCTGGCCTTGCCATGACTGCAAGATTCGACGGAAGCGTCCAAGGCGTCGTCGTCCAAACAAGAAGCGCTGTTTCTGGCTCATCGACAAGCTGCATCTGAACAGTCAGAGAAGGATCATCCACTTCTTTATAATTGAGATTAGCTTCAAAATTTGAAAGTGGCGTACCCAAGCGCGCAGAAAAAGGCATTACTTTAAAACCTTCGTATATCAACCCTTTCTGATAAAGCTGACCAAATACCCACCACACCGATTCCATGAACGACAGATCCATTGTGTGATACGTATTCTCAAAAGAAACCCAGCGACCCATTCGGCTGACTGTATGCTTCCACTCCTCTGTGTAGCGCAGAACAATCTTGCGACACTCTTCGTTAAACGCGCCAATTCCAAAGGCCTCAATTGCCCCTGCACCCGAAAGTTCTTTCGTCTTCTCAATCTCATTTTCAACTGGAAGGCCATGGCAGTCCCACCCAAAGCGGCGCGGTACATAATAACCTTGCATCGTCTTAAAGCGCAGCACGGCATCCTTAATCGTTCCCGTCAGCAAGTGACCATAATGAGGAAGCCCTGTCGCAAAAGGCGGTCCGTCATAAAAAGAAAAATATCGGCATTCTCTCCTTTCATCGACGGATTTCTCAAAAACTTTATCGCTTTTCCAAAAAGCGAGAACACGTTCTTCGCGTTCCGGAATCGATTCTTTTTTATTTGGCTCAAACATAGAAGCTTTCAGTTGAAATAGAGGAAAGAAAATAGTAACTCATTTCTCAGTTATACACAAATGCATTCAAAAGTTCGGAATGCAGCCAAAAACTAATTTGGGTTATACCGGTTCCGTTTCAATCGGCTATAGAATTTTGGTTTTAACATGACCATTTTTTGACCCATCAAACAGGGTCTTATTGCTCGAATAATGCCCCTGTTTGATGGATCGGAAAAGGGGGTTGTTAAAAATCGAAATTCTATAGTCTCTTGAAACGTCACCGGTATATACCCGGAAATAATTTTTTTAAAAAGTCAGCTATTGCTTAAACTGCCGAAAATGAGCCCTGGAGTAGCAATAGGAACTATCTGTGGAAAGTATGCGGCGACTCCTTGAACTACTTCCGCCAAATCGTACACAGTCACAACAGTGTCATTAAGACCGTGATCCAGGTGATCAAAAAAGGGAGCAAATTCGCGATCAAAAAGACTTCGGTCCCCTTGCACACCTTGCAACACTGCCGCCCTTAGAGCTGGGCTGTGCCTTTGATAGGCTTGCGTAAGTCTCCTAACGACATCCGTCTGAGCCAATGTTCCAATCAAAGCCCCTATTCCGAGCATTGCTGCAATGTTTGCCTTTTGCCCAACCTTCGGAGAAAAAGTGCCTGCAATCGCTATCCCTACTGAAGCCACAGCCAAACCTATATGGATCCAATGCTTTTTCATTTGATCCATCACAACTCTCACCTGACCCAAAGTTGCTAAAGAAACTATTCCAAAAATCACTCCAAAAACAACATTATAAACAAGGCTCGCTATTCCCATTACACTTGCTTCAAGATAACGTATTCTAGCCGATACCTGACTGTCTAACCTCTGAACTAAGAGCTGATCTCCCCGCTCAACAATAGGGTAACATTTTAGAGTGACAAGGCTTACATTAGCCAATGAGCTAGAATCAACACAATCTAAGACGGTCTTAAGCATCCCGCCGAGATCCATATCTGAAACAATTTGTGCGACTACTGGAATAACGGGATTTAAGTTTAAATTAACAGCACCCCCTTCAGGACGCGGTCTGATGCCTGCTACTGCTGCCATATAACTCCTCCAAAAATTAAGAAAACATTAAGAACGGTAATGGTATTAATATTTTTTGACAACAAAATTACTTCACATAAATTCTATAACATACAAATTTTAAAGAACTTACGATTAAATATTTTTTATTCTTTACTTCTATCGATCTATCGAAAAAAATAGTGTTCATGTTAGAATAATCAACGGGGGTGTACTGGTTTCGACTTGGAAACAAAGTACCAGTGGCATGCGGAGGACGTCGGTTGGCCTCCTTAATCATCCGATAACACTATAAATGCAGAAACTGAAGAGTTCTTGCTGGCTGCTTAAAACCTAACAGTTTTTCGTAGTCCGATAGCCTAACGCCAGACCAGGAGCGTTAGAACTATTGTCATTAACCCTGGTATGGGCCATCTTGTTGCAGCTTCTCAAGAAGATAGTCCGAGATAATAGAAGCGAATCGGTTTGCTGTGTGGCGTCTTCCTCAGGACCGATTGCAATTTGAAGGCGATAAGCATGTAGTCATTGATATGGAGTTTGCTAAGGACGAGAGTTCGATTCTCTCCACCTCCAATTGGTTGGATGATCTTTACAATCCAACATCGTTAAGAACGGTTCTTGAACTGAGACTGAGAGGCTTACACCTCTCAGTTGCAAGTTCTGAAATACTAAATTCAAAAGTTGTCGTTTTTCACCCACTTCAGAACTCTCGAAGATTTCTCGAGCACGAGCTGCCAAATTCAAGACCATGTTCGCTGTAATGTAGAAATTTTGATCGGCTCTCTCGTGGTTCTTCATCTCTTCAGCAATTTCAAGCTGGCGGGTCTTGTACTCCCTAACTTTTTCTAAGTACAGTTTTTCATCAATGAGCCCATCAAGCTTATCATCATAAATCTGCCCTAGCCTCTTTTGAATCTTGTCTCGTTCCCTTTGCAGAGAGGTCAGACTTTTAGTGTGGAATTGGGTTTCGGATTCATGGATTTCCTTCAAATACTGTGTTACCGCCTCGATTTGTTCCTCACTTAAAGCAATTTGATCCAAGTAGCTCGACAAAGTCTGAATCAAGGCTTCTTCCTTCACATAAACCCTCTTACATACCTTTTTTGCATTGGTACAGCTGTAATATACATAACGTTTCTTATGAATCTCTGGAGTACATACGCATCCGCAATCCGCACACGTGATCAGTCCCTTAAAAATAAATGGCTTGATTGCCATTTTATGAGGTATCTTGTGATAACCGCTGATAATATCTTGCACCTGCTGAAACAAGGCTTTTGAAATCAGAGTTTCATAGGCGTGTTCGACAATTCCATATTTGGTTTCCATCATCCCACAATAGAACGGCTTTTTCAGGATTTTGTTGATCTGAGAAATGGCAAGTGGCTCTCCCTTTTTAGTTCGCAATCCTAACTTGATTGCTGCGTCTTTGAGAGTCTGTAGCGAATGGTTACCCGTAGCGTACATCTCGAATAACTTTTTGATGAAGGGGGCGCGATCAGGGTCTGGGATAATAGTTTTTTCCCCTTGTTCATTCACCCCGTGCATATAACCTGTTGGAGCCAGGCCCATCCAAATTCCTCTTTTGGCCGCTTGCTCTTTGCTTCGTTTGATATTGTCACTAAGTTGGAGAACGTAGCTACGGGCAAACATGACTCCCATATCCCATCTCAAAATATCTGCGCTATTGGATCGGAGATTGAGCACAAGCCCTTCCCGCATAAAGTGTATCTCGACCTTGCCTTCTTTGCGTAAGTCCTCCAATACAACGGACTCTTTGAAACTACGTTGTACACGATCAATTGTATCTGCAACGAGCGCGATGGTCTCTCGAGACTTGCGAATGTATTCTAAAATTTTTTCAAATTCCTTTCGGGTATCTTTTGTGGATGATTCGGTAATTTTGAAAATTTCTGCGATGACAAGGCCTTTTCGCTCCGCATACTCCCTTAGCCTTCGCTCTTGAGCTGGGATAGATTGCCCATCCTCCTGCTCTTTGCTCGATACCCTGGCTAATAAAATCGCTTTCATAAATACATCCTTGCTACATCTTTAGAGGAGGTCGATTATACCATTTTGTCTTCGATATTTTCCTCTGATAAATTTTGCGGAACAAAGCCAATTTCTAGCCCCTCTTTCCTTTTCTCAGCTTGTAACGCTTTCAGTTCAGCTAAAGACCTAAAGAGAATTTTTTCTAAAGAAATTTCATACCGTGATAATAGGGCTAATTCACCTCCCTGACTCCCCCCAAGTACTTCAATAATGCCATTGCTGTACGATCCACTCGCTGCATAGTTGATCAGCATTGACTCCATCTGTGTGACTCTCGATAGCCGCCAAGCGGCAGCCAAGGCCCTTTCACAAAATAGCTGCTCAAGGAGTCCTTCGGGACGAAACTGTTCGTAAAATTCTATCTTCAGAGCTTCAAATTCCTTTTTAGATTCCCCTTCTAATACTACTTGCCTGCTGAATACCCCATGTTTCAGAGGATTTGCAGAGACAGCAGCCTTGCCCTCAAGAGATCTCGGGCCCGTTGATTGTTGGGCATTCAGACGGTTTGCCTCTAGCTGTTTTTGCGTTGTCATGTTTTTCTCCTTTTGCTCACTTCCGATTTCTGAATTCTCTATAGGAATCGGAAAATCGGAAAAGTTGTTGATTTTTCATATAAGGCCTTGTTCTTTAGCCTTTTTCTTCCTTGTTTCTACTTGTGACTTGGTCAAACCTGTGCGGTTCATCGTCTGTCCAATTGTTAACCCTTCCTTCACGGCTTCAGCTACTTCCTCTACCTCTGAATCGATTGTTATTCCCCCAACTTCCCACTGCCAAAGCCCATCTTCTTCCTCTTTTAAACGCACTTGAAATGGAGCGGCATCATTGCCAGTAAAATGTCGTGTTTTTTCGAAGATGACTTCAAAGGCAGCTCCTTGATCGGCGGAATATCCAGAAGGCTGTACCAACTTGATAACACAATCAAGAACATCCTCTCTTTTGCTGGTACCGCGTTGTAGGCCTTTCTTTCCTGCATGATGAACAAAAAGCACAGATTTGCCCTTTCTGCGCAGCTCTAAGGCCCAGTCTTGCACGGGTTGCCAACTTTCGGCTTCGTTTTCATCCACGCTTCGAAATAAAGTCGATATGTTGTCGATAATGATGAGATCACTGCCAAGAATCAAATCCTCCAAGGCACCCCTTTCTTCCTTAATCGAAAGATCTGGCATTGCATTATCCTGTAAATCAGGGGTAATCAGCTGGAGATACGACGGGTCAGGAAGTTTTAGATCTTCTTTGAGCGAGATTCGTTGCAAACGCTCTTGCATAGCCCCTGCAGGCATCTCCCCATCGATGTATAGGACTTTCCTCGGCTTCGGAGCCTTCCATTTTAGGAAAGATCCTCCCGTTGCGATTGCATATCCAATTCCTAGGGCTACATGAGTTTTCCCGACTCCACGTTGTGCATACAAAAGACATAAGCCTTGTGACGGGAAGAAAGGAGCAAGAATCATCTCCCTTTTTGGCAATTCCATTTTCAAAAACTCCTCCAAAGTGACCGCCCTAATTTTCGATTTTGGTACAGTCGGCGAATAATCTGTTCTAGAGGCCAAAATTTCGAGGAGACGACTGGTAGTATTTCCATCCGCAAACCAATCGCTAATATCTTTACCATGCGATTCTTGGTATTCAAGGCCAGGTAGATCTATGACACGGAGAGACCTAACTTTCCCATACAATGATTTACATAAAAGATCTCTCCGTTCGAGCCCTGTTTTATCCATGTCATAAAGGATGACGACGTCACACTCGTGGAGAACGGCTGTGAAATCATCCTGCCATTTAAGTGATTCGGGAGCTGTAGTGGCTACGAGCCCATATTGAGCAAGTTTATCAACATCCTTCTCCCCTTCAACAAGAAATATAGTTTTCTTTTCTTGGGCTGCTTTTAGAACTTCAGGCAATCGATACAGGATCTTTTGACATCCATCGAGATTCTTAATTATTTCTCCTTTCTCACCTAGTCTTTCCCAGTAAAAACTCTTTGATTTGCCATTAAATCCAGGCTCTATGCGGATTTTAGAAAAAAGCGTATGGCCGTTCTCATCGCGATAAGGATATTCTATCCGTTGCCCAGCAGGTCCATATTCGTCACCAAGTTTCGTAGGGAATAAACTGGTAATTTCTATGCCTAGAGATCCACAGATATTTGCATGAGAGCATCCCGAGAAACAATTAACGAGGATTTTACCGTCATCACCTTCGCTGACTGAAAGGCTTGGGGTAGTATCGTCATGAGCAGGACATCGCAAGCTATACCCGCGCCCTGATTTCTTTGCACCAAAGCCTGTTTTAACTTCTATCAGATTGATAAGTTCATTGATCATCATTATTACCTCTTTTTTAAATTGTTACGCTAAACTCCCAAGCACTTTCCCTGCTTTTTCACACACGGCATGTTCAATTTCTTTGCTCAAGGCCTGCGTAATGGGATGGCAAATCGTTTGGCTGTGTTCGCCAATTCTTTTGGTCGGATAAGTGATCCTGTAGCCAGAACCATCCCTTTTGCGATGGACCCCTATGGAACTAACATAAAATCGCCCATCTAACTCAACGCAGGCGAATGCCATCAACCCGTTTTGGGGATGGATCGGAAGGATTTCTACTTTGGTGACTGTCATACAGCTCTGGGTTGTTACGTTTGTCTATTCGCAGCAGCAGGTCAAAAAACTGTCCCAGTCGATTTTCTGGAGAAGTCACGATAGGGAGGGAGATAGACCTGCGCTTTTTCATGTCTTTTAAAATAAAGGATCTCTCACACCTATGAGAGGTTTTGGGCGCAAATGCGATTGGATGGGAATTTTTTGAGATATAAGTGCGATCGGTGTATGCTAGGGTGAGATAATAATCGGAAGCGTTTGTATTGAAGCGCGATTATAAAAATGTAATAAGGACGTGGAACCATTGACTCTTGCTATTGATCAATCTTTGCTTTTGCTGAATTGTTTAGAACGATTTGAAAGGCAATCGAACGAAATTCAAAACAGGGATGAAGTTGTTGAGTTGTTCTGCACCCAAGCCATCCCCCTTCTCGCAGAAAACAACCTTATCGATGAACTACGTAAAGATTGGATGCGCACGCGAGATCGGATGAATATCAAGGTGAAGGAAACCGAAGCAAAAGCCTTAGAAGAACTCAAAGAAACAGCTAATGAAATACAGATAACTCTGGGCATTTGTTCGAATGAGATCATTACAAAAAAGGTTGCATTGATTCAACGCCTTACATCGGGTGAAGAGAAATGGTTTGGATCTCCCCCTTACCAAATTCTCTATGATGAATTGAAGCAGTTGTTTGAGCTTTTGGTAAATGCTGGTTATATAGATCTATGCAAGCCTTACGCTAAGCTCACAAGCCGTAAAATCTATGTACAAACTGATCCGAATCAAGAGGAGAGATGGGTTAAGGTGTTTGAAGATCACTCTACATCAAAAGTGCTTAGCGCTGATGAATTAGAAATTGCCCGCAAGGAAGATGAAGGCAACTTGTTGCAGGTGCCTCCCGATTACCATCTTGTTGATGAACCATATATTGAAGAATTTACCTTTGCCCCTGCTGTTATTGAAGCATACGCTGCAATGGATGCAGTTCATTGGAACCGTTTGCAAGATCCCGCTGTTATTTGGTGGTATTTTGAAACCGCTCTTTGGTGTTGGAAAACGACGGAATTCTATTTCAATGAGGTCGTAAGGCCAAAAAATGGAAATGACTTGGAGAAGCATTTTAAAACGACTTGTGAACAAGCGACTTGGCGGGAAATTGCTGATGTAAGAGATCGAGTGAATCATGCGGGGAGGACACCTGTCATTTTCACAACGGCATTTTTTAGAACGGGAATCCGTACTTTAGCCAATGCGATAGCTTCATACCTTTCTCAAGATCCCGCTACTAGGAACCTTCCATTCTATGCCGCCTATTCCCCTACTACGACTTTCGAATTAGTTCTTGATGGAAACGAATTGTGGGTGCATGTCACTTTTGAAAATCAAAGTCTTGAAAAATTTTACGTTCAAAAATTTCACGAAGGGGCGGATCCTGCTGGGTCACGTCTGCATCAATTTATGAAAGAGACACTAAAAGATCCCAATAGTGGAGTAAAGAGGGCAAAACTAACAAGAAAATGGGAATCAGCCTCCAAACACATCCATCGACTCAATCTACCACAACGCCTTAAGCAAGAATTTTTTACAAAATCGCATGGATCTCACTTCCAATTCAATGGTGCCCGTCTTTCCTTAAAACTTAACTCTCACACAGATGTGGGGCTAATTTTGCAGGAGCTAAGACAGAACCACCTAAAATCGAAAAATTCCATTAGAACAGTTTGAAATTAAAACTATTGAATGAACTCTCGTTTATCTAAAAATTTTAGATTTACACTGATAATTAAATCTTTAAATGAAACAGCTCCATCAATTCTTTAGGATAACGCCCTCCTTTAACAGGGTTCTCACTTCTAGCGTTCTCAATAAGTTCTAAGTCTTCATTTGAAAGGCTTACATTCAAAGACCCAATATTCTCTTCCAAATACTCGAGTTTTTTCGTACCAGGAATAGGAATGATATCATTTCCTTGAGCTAGCAACCAGGCTAAGGATAATTGCGCCACTGTGCATTTTTTTCTCTTTGCAATCGTTTCAATGGCTTTGATAAGAACTAAGTTATCAGTCAAAACATCAGGTTGAAATTGAGGTAACATAGCTCGATACTCTATAGCAGTACTTTCCTTAAAAGCTTTCGCATCTTTAATTTTTCCTGAGAGTAATCCCCTTCCAAGAGGACTATAAGGAATAAATGAGATGCCTAGCTTTCTACAAGTAGGAAGCACAATTTCAGCAAATTCAGCATTGGCAATAGAATACTCCGTTTGTAATGCTACGAGACTATCGCCTAAAATCTGATGAGCTTTTCCCAGCGTCTCGCCATCTACCTCTGATAAGCCGATATGCTTTACTTTTCCTTCCTTTATGAGATCGAGCAAAGCACCCATAGATTCATGCAAAGGCACGCCTGGGTTGTAACGATGCAAATAATACAGATCTATTTCTTCTACACCTAGCCTTCTTAAACTCGCTTCACAAGACTGCTTAATATAACTTGGAATATTGTCAATCTTACACTCATCTCCAATGAATTTGATGCCACATTTCGTTGCAAGAATGATTTTATCTCTGAAAGAGCGAATTGCACCTCCTAAGAGTTGCTCATTAGCCCCGTTTCCATACATGTCCGCCGTATCAAAAAACGTGATTCCCCGATCATAAGCTCGCTGAATTACTTGCAAAGAGGTGGCATCGTCCGTCACTCCATACGAGGCTGACATCCCCATACAGCCTAAACCTAAAGCAGAAACACGAGGTCCCTTTTTGCCTAATTTTCTATGTTCCATGTGTTACGACCTTGTTGTTTCAATGCGTTTCTCCAACGATATCAGGAAATCCATCTTAAAGTTATTTTTCATTTTACTCAATCGAAAGAACTGAAAGCATCTAACTACCAGTACACTCAATCCACGGCTCAATCTTATAGCAAAACTCCAAAAAAATTTTTAATCTATCGCCATTCAATCGGAAAAGCTAGATTACAATAGACGTACTCTGGTACATTCTAATTTTTTCAATCCACGGAACTCTATATGGACTGTATGCCAAATACTGAAATCGTCAGCATAGTTGAGGAGCGGTGTCTCCATCCTGGACCTTTTGAAGAATTTACAGCTCGACTTTTAGATCTGCAAGTGATTCGTCAAACATATGATGTTGTTAGCGATGAACTATTTTTTTATTCAACAGATCAATTGTTGCTGCAATTACCTGCAACGGACGTGAAAGGTTATATTCAATCTCAGCCTTTTGTCATCGGAGAAAAATTCAATTTATCTATGCTAGAAAAATCTCTTGAAGATTTTGATGCTGGGAAAATTTCAGTAGCCGATTTTCATAGGCAGCTGGCTTTGTCAGGAATAGTTTATGTAAGTGTCCATATTCCAGCTAGAAAGATCTATTACTTAAGTCAAGATGGTCAATTCTATTTAGAAACTTTTTAACTGCTGATAGACTTTTACAACTCTCTCTTCTTGAGACGATTTTCATAAATATCAGTAGGTACCGCTTCTATATTAAGGAGCATACCCCCTCTGTTTCTCCAAGGTGCTCGTTCCACCTACTGGGAGTCCCATTAACTTTCTGTTAGCCAACCCTCTGCCCCTGAGTAGAAGAATTGAATACGCTTGGGATCCTTATTCTACTCCAATCAAAAGTTCTGAATGCGTCTCTCCACCTCCAATTGGTTGGATGCGATCAGTATCCAACCATAATTTCTCTTGTCATGCTTTTTAGGATAAGAATGTTGCGTTCGTTCTCTATAAGTTCTGAAGGTCCTAATTCAAAAACTTCTATTTTTTCGTCATTTCAGAACTTGACAAAGTCTTGAGGTGATTTTTTATGACCGAGCGAATTTCTATCGATAACGGGCTACTTAATCATTTATGCAAAGATGCTAAAGGAATCTTCTGGAATAGTTTTTTAGATATAGCGGCCTCAAAAAACCTCCGCTTAAAAGACCGCAAAAGCTTCTTGCTGGCCAATGAAATGGAATTCTTAGAGTTCATCGGTCTAGGAACAATCCTTGAAGAAGTACCATCTACACTGCTCGGTGACATTAAACATCACGTCTTTTGCCTCTTTAATCAACAGAAGCCTGTAGAATTATACCGAAAAAAACTGAAGAATCGGGAAAAAGCATTTTTCAACCACCCGCGAACAAGGTTCGCTAGAGATCACAGAGCTCACAGAGGGGGATTAAATTTTAAATCGAAGTATTCCT
>Ga0070741_10004103_pt1 | contig 34558 bp, 29 predicted proteins | sample Coa_R1_4_FD_66440 | JGI IMG/M metagenome (GOLD analysis project Ga0070741, IMG submission 66440) | Surface soil microbial communities from Centralia Pennsylvania, which are recovering from an underground coalmine fire - Coalmine... | ecosystem: Environmental > Terrestrial > Soil > Unclassified ... | reverse complement strand
TCCGTGATGCGGCGTACACGGCTCACCACATCGTGAGAGGTGCAGCCCTCCGGCTTATCCACTACCAGCACTCCATTCACTCAGCTCACGCCCTCCAGCCGCTTCAAGACTTCCAGCAGCACGGCGCCGACCACTTCAAAGCTGTGCGCGCTCAGTTTGTCGATCGTGTCTTCCGGTGTATGCCAATAGCTCTTATCGAAATCAATCAGGTCCAGAGCATTCACACCCATTCGAACGAACGGGATGTGGTCGTCTTCGGTCGGGCCGCCCTGGTCGAGGAAATATCTTCCGTAGCCCAGCCGCGCCGCCGTGTCCCACACGAGCTTGCGTAACGACTGGGACGAATTCGTCTCGATCATGATTCCCAAATCTTTGTCGCCGATCATATCGACGTTAATTAGAGCCTTGAGCCTGCCCAATGTACCGTCCGAAGCCCACCTCGCGGCGAGGTGCTTGCTGCCGTACAAACTGTCCTCGTCCGACCAGTTGTGGCGAAAGGCTTCTTCGCCGTCGAACCAGACGAGGTAAATATCATCGCGATGTGGAGCTCGCGCGAGGATGGCGGCCAGTTCCAGGAGCAACGCCGTGGAAGAGCCGCCATCGTCGGCGCCTACAAATGTGATGCCCGGCATGGATTTGGTGTCGTAGTGGCCCGTGACGGCGACCGCCCGGCCCGAGCTGCCTGGAAAGCGTGCGATGACGTTCTTCATTGCGACGGTTCCCACTGGAGTCTGTGCTGTGAAATCATCCTGCGCAACTTCGCAGCCGAGCGTCTTCAATTGAGCCAGCAGCCAGCTCTGGAGCCGATGAATGGGCGGTGACCCCGGAGGCCGCGGTCCGAAGGAAACGACCTTACGGGCGGTTTCTAGGGCGCGAGCGCCGCTGAACGTGTGCGGTCCTGCGGCGATCGCAGCAACAGCCGCGGCGCCCAGGCAGATTGCAGCCCGGCTTATACGCCTCATGCGAGATCTCGCAGAGGCGCGCGGTGAGCCAGAACCAAACGACGCACTTCCGCTGGAGAGAGCTTGCGAATACGACCGATCTCGGCCCGTTTCCGTAGAATGCGCGGCAGCAATAAAACGGCGTGGAGATCCCCCGCAGCCAGCGCGGCGATCAGCCGAAGCTTGCCCGTGATACCCGGGAAATGGGACACATCGCCGTTACCTCGCTGAGCCGCTCTGATGCCCGCCAGCAAACGCAGGCCGTAATACCAGCCATTCAGCCAGAGCAGACTCCACGGAAAAAGCTTTGCGGCAAGCAACACGCGATTTCGCTCAATCAGCATCAGACGCCGCGCCGAGCCGAGCCCGAAAGTCGAGCCGCGATGGTGGCGGACCACCGCGTCGGGTACGTACAGGCACTTCCAACCGGCGATGCGCGCCCGGAGGCCGAGCTCGGCATCATCTCCGTAGGCAAAAAAATCTTCGTCAAACCCGCCGATCTGATCCAGCATTCTTCTGCGGTACATCGCCGCGCAGCCATCCGGCCACAGCGCTTCTTCGAGCGCATCGAACTGTCCGAGATCGAGCGCGCCTGTGCCCCGCCCCCGGTTCTGTCCGTCGGGATAAATGACATGTCCGGCCTTATCGATGCGCCGCGGGTCTTCATAGACGACGATCTTGGAAGCAGCCATGCCCACATCCGGCCTGCCCTGAAATACACCGGCCAATGCCGCGATCCAGTTCGGATCTGCTTCCGCATCGTTGTTCAGAAGCGCCACGAATTCTCCACGCGCCGCCGCGATGCCTTGGTTGTTCGCCGCGCAGAAGCCGCGATTTTGCGAATTTACAATTAGCCTCGCCTCATAGCGCGAGTTCGCCAAAAAAGATTTCGCCATCTCCCGTGAGCCATCGGTCGAACCGTTGTCCACCAGAATCACTTCGAAATCACGGAAACTCTGCCGCGACAGCGAGCACAGACAAGACCGCAACAAGTCGCAGCGATTCCAGTTCACAATGATTACGGAGACCAGTCCAGGTACGAACGGCAAACGCGGTATCTCGCTATTGTACTGTAGTATTATAGCGTTAGAGGCGGACACCCATATGACGGCCATCGGCGAAGTTCTACGCCGGGAACGTCTCCGACGCAATTTAACTCTCGAACAGATCTCCCGTCAGACTAAGATCTCGGTGAAGCTCCTGGAAGCAATCGAAGCCGAAGACTTCGATAAGCTGCCCGGTGGGGTATTCACCAGGAGCTTTGTCCGCCAGTACGCCCACGTTCTGGGCGTAGATGAAGCCGAATTGGTTGGCGAGCTGGAGCATACGCTCCACACTCAGGATCCGCTGCCAAGCTTCCGTGAGACGACGCATGACTCTGTTATCCGAATAGCGGCGGCCTCGCAATGGGAGCGGACGAGCGCTGGTTCCAACTCCACGCTTCCGTCTCTCGCGCTTGTCGTGGCGGTCATGTTGCTCTGCTCGGCAATCTATGCTTGGTGGCAGCGCTCGCACCATGTGGTCGAGCCATTGTCTCAATCGACATCCCGTCCTGTGGAAGTCCAACCGGCGAGCAACGCGCTTCCCGGCGATTCTACTTCCCCGCGCGATACTCCCGCGGCTTCAGCCCAAGCGTCGCCCGTAGCGCAATCGGTTTCTGACACTCGCCCCGCTGCCGCGATTCAACTCTATATGACGGCCGATGAACCCGTTTGGATCGGAGCTTGGGCGGATGGTAAGCGGGTCTTTTACGATACGTTGCAGCCGAACCAAAGCAAAAGCTTGGATGCCCTGGAACGAATTCGTTTATTAGTCGGAAACGCAGGTGCTTTGAGCATTACTCTCAACGGAAAGTCAATCGCGCCGATCGGCCAAAAGGGCCAGGTGCGTACTGTAGAATTTTCGCCGGCAGGAGTCCAGGTCAGCATGCCCAGATCTTCGGCGCCGGATCCCTTATAGGAAGTAATAGTTTTATTGCGGATCCGAGCGAGCGGGCACAACGCCAGGCCCGGGCGCTGCTCGTTCTGCACCTCTCTTCAGGGCTTCGCGCTGGCGTTTGCGTTCCAGCAACAGCAATTCCCGCCGCCGCCGCTTCTTGATCCGGATGTCGATTTTGCGCCAGAATTTCCGAAAATAACTGATCGCGGAGAGCATTGAGAAGACCACGACTCCCCAAATCAACAAATTTGCCGGCAATACGAAGAGCGAGTGTCGAATGCTGAGCAACAGGCAGGAGATAGCCGCAACCTGGGAGACCATTTTGGTTTTTCCCAGATCACTGGCGGCAATCATATAACCCTCGGCCGCAGCGATGCTGCGAAGTCCCGAAACTGCAAATTCGCGGCCAATGATCAAAATCACCATCCAGGCTGGAACCGCGCGGACCTGCACCAGCGCGATCAGCGCCGCTGAAATCAATAATTTGTCCGCGATGGGATCGAGCAGCGTTCCAATCGTGGTCACTTGTCCCCAACGGCGCGCCAGGTATCCATCGAGCAGATCCGTCCCCGCAGCCGACAAAAAGATCACCAGCGCCAACCACTCATTCGTAATGGTCAGGCCTTCCAAATGAATCACGATGTTTTCTTCGACCATCGCTGCCACCAGCAACGGAACGAAAAAGATCCGCAGGATGGTCAGCAGGTTCGGAACATTCATACTCAACCCAAATATAATGCCGCTCCGGAGTCCGCCAACTGTGGAAAACCGCCGTTCCGCCCCGACCTTGCCGCGATCAGCTCTTCAGGCCAACAACACGCTCCCGCGATTAGCTGAAATCCTTGCAGTCCAACATAATCCCGGCGAAATAGCCATATTGCTGCGGATCTCGGAGCACCAGCCTCGCAGTGGGTGTTAACTAACGCCCTTCCGTTTTCCCACATTTTTTTCCACAGACCGCTCTCGTTTGTGCACGAACGCGGACAGCTTTCGCATCAGCGATTCGGGGATTTCGGCGTCGACCTCGCAATACCTATCAGAATAGCGTGTCGCGAGCACCCGTCCGAAGTCGTGCAGCATGGAAATGCTCGCTCCTTCCGCCAGCGGAAAACGAAATGTGACTGCAAGTACCGGATCAAACGGCAGGATATGATCAACGGCTTCGAGGAGGCGATCCAATCCCTGGCCGGTCCTGGCGGAAATCGCCACCGCCCGAGCCGTGGCTTCACGTTCGGTGTCGCCAAGCAGTCTTTTTGCAATCGCGGCGCCGTCGCCATGGCCGGCAGCCGGGATAAGGTCGATTTTGTTAATCACTAGCAGTTGCGGGATTGCAGAAGCCGAAATTTCGTGCAGCACTTTAAATACTTGGGCGGTCTGCGCAGCGGCATGCGGGGAGGAAACGTCGACTACGTGCAAAATTAAGCTGGAGTCGGCCACTTCTTCGAGCGTCGCGCGGAAGGCTTCAATCAGTGTAGTGGGCAGATTACGAATAAAGCCGACAGTATCGCTCAACAGAATCCGGCGCCGCGACGGCAGAGTTAATAGCCGCACAGTCGGATCGAGCGTCGCGAACATGCGGGCGTCGGCGATTACGCTGGCCGAAGTAAGACGGTTGAAGAGGGTGGACTTGCCGGCATTCGTATAACCGACAAGCGAGACCGTCGCCAGGGGAACGGCGTGCCGTTGCCGCCGATGCACCGCACGGCCGGCTCGCACGCCTTCCAGCTCCTCACGAATCTTGCGTATGCGGCGCGCAATGCGCCTCCGGTCGGTTTCTAACTGCGTTTCGCCGGGCCCCCGTGTGCCGATTCCGCCGCCGAGCCGCGACATCTCTGCCCCACGGCCCGTCAGCCGCGGAAGCAGGTAATTGAGCTGGGCCAGCTCAACCTGAAGGCGCCCCTCTCGAGTGCGTGCCCGGCTGGCAAAAATATCCAGAATTAATTGTGTGCGATCGATCACCTTGCACTCGAGCCGGTCTTCGAGATTGCGCTGCTGCGTAGGCGTCAGGTCGTGATCGAAAATGACAACATCCGCTTCGAGACTTTTGGCCAGAGCGCCGAGTTCCTCTACCTTGCCGCTGCCGATAAGAGTGGCGGCGTCGGCGGCCGGCCGCGACTGCAGCACGCGATCGCATATCGACGCGCCGGCGCTCGCAGCCAGCTCCGCAAGTTCAGCAACAGACTCCTCGACATCGAGCGCAGCGGAGCGCCCGGTCGTTGGGCGCGGGCCTTTCAGCTCCACTCCAACAAGAATCGCGCGTTCCGGTGTGCCGTTTCGAAATGCCTCGATTTACGCCTCCGAATCGGCGTGGGCGACCCCGGCCTGCTGTGCCGCGGCAGTCGACGTCTGGGCGCCCTGCGAGCCGCTCGCATATGAGTGCGCCGATTTGAGAGTCACCACCGTGGAGATGGCGTGCTTGAAGATAAGCTGCTCCTGGTTGTTGGTCTCCAAAACCAGCGAATACTTATCGAAGCTCTTGATGCGGCCGGAAAGTTTAACGCCGCTCATTAAATAGATGGTAAGGACGACTTTGTCTTTGCGAGCGTTGTTTAAAAAGCTATCTTGAATATTTTGCGCTGGTTTCTCCATGCGATCCCCCCAAAAAGCCCTGTTCGGGTAAAAGTCACTCGAGTCCGCGATTGGCTTAACATTTTACACCCTGGCGGGGCGGTAGGCGGAGGTGGAGAAGGCGAACTTCCCGGATTGGCGCTATTCGGCGTGCTCGTCGAGGGACTCGTGTGTGGAACCACTGGCCACCAGCGCAGCCAGTTGCTCACGGGTCAGGGTCTGGGCCTTAGCTTTCGAGCGGTCCCGGCCTGCTGATTCCAGAAGAAACTCAGCAGCCCGAGTGAGCTCGTCCTCCAAGTTGAAACCCGGTACGCCCTTTAAGGAAGGAACCTGAGCAATGCCGTGCTCATTGACAACGCACTCCAACCCTCCCGTGAGCCGAAACCGAATCCGAACCTGCTGCTTTATAGTAATTTTGCGAAGGTCGGCCAGCTTCATCAGTCGGCCTTTTCGGCGTCCTCGTACTCGTAGTCGGGCATGGTGGCGATCTTCTCCTGGCAGGAGACACAAAACTTGGCCCACGGAACTGCGGCCAGCCGCTTTGCCGAAATCGGCTCCTCGCACTCCGGGCATATGCCATAGGTGCCCTGATCGATCCGGTGCAAGGCATCCTGCACTTCGCGCAGCAGCTTCATATCTAACGTGTTCCGATTTAAGAAGATCCATTCTTCGTGGCTCTGCTGGCTCAAGTCGCCTTCGTCGGCGACGTGGTCCTGCCGCGACACCATTTGGGACACCTTCTGGGCGGACATACTTCGCCGCACCTCCTCAGCCTTCTGCTCCAAAGTCCTGCGGTAGTTATCGTATTTTGTCTTCACGCTCGTCTTCATATCCGGGCAATCCTAGTGACTTGAAAAGACGCCGTCCCAGCGCCAAAAGTTGCAAAAAAAGGAGAGTAGATGGCGATATGGGAGTGTACCGCAACGCCTAGTGTGAAGATAGTAGCCATTTCGAGCCAACGGCGAGAGGATCCGTTTGTGAGTACTGTGGCTGGCTACTGGCCCCTCCGCCGGCGGATCGTGCTTTGCGGGCGGAATGGGGACCGGCACAGCGGGAGGAGTGGAGGCCTAGCCGGCAGGAGCTCGAGATTCGTAAGGCCGCTTTCGTCAGATTTTTCGAGATGCGGGCCCACGCATGAGCCCGCATCTCGCAGACACGCGGCAGTTACGCTAACCTACACCGCTCCTAAGCGCTCGTCTTCGCCTGCTGTCCCATCTTTGCCATCTCTTGTTGCAGGCGTTTCCGCATCTCTTCCGGAGCAACGTCCTCCTTATGCGTCGCCATCGACCACGAATGGCCAAACGGATCCGTGAGCTTCCCAAAACGGTCGCCCCAGAACATGTCCGCAGGCGACATATCCGCCTTGGCGCCCGCATCGACGGCTTGTTTGTAAGCCGCGTCCACGTCGGGAACATACAAGAAGACGCCGACTGTGGTGCCGCCAAGCGATTTCGGCGCCCGCTGACCGCCGCCGGGCATCTCATCGCCAAGCATGATGAATGAATCGCCGATCTTGATTTCGGCGTGGGCTATCTTCCCACCAGGACCATCCATGCGCATTATTTCCTGCGCGCCAAACGCTTTCTTGTAAAAGTCAATTGCACGCGCGCAATCGTCTACAGTAAGATACGGCGTTGCGGTGTGATAGCCGGGAGGTATTGCATTCACTTTAGCTGCCATGTTCTTGCTCCTCTGGACGAGGCTATAATGCCGCGGAATACGCTGTCTGTGAAATCGTTCACCAGAGCTTGTGAACTTTCCGTTGTAGCGGCGGCGAGCACGGTGTCAGCGATCGCGATTCAAAGGCGAGCCGCCGCGCGGCACTGCGAGAGGTAAAGCCAGTCCAACTCGTTTCGTCCGGAAGAAGTGGCTGTAGATGCCCGCTCCTGCCCTGATGAGTAGACGCGTGAGCGCGCTTTTTTTACGACGGACGCAATCGGCGGTTACACCGTGGCCGGCGTAAACGCGCTTGAATACCAGCGACAGAATTACATACGTGATACGCCCCGCCAGTGGCCAGGATCGCGCAATTGGCCCTCCGGCGCGGCGGAGAATCGCCCGGAGCGAGTAGAAAGCTCTCCAGCACTCCTGATTTGCCGCAAGGAGCTCTTCGCCGGTCATGTTCGGGTGGCGAATCAAATCGACCGCGCGCTCCGGTTTGAGCCAGAAGTGGTCGTACTTAAGCTGCGTTTTGTGCTTCGGTATAAAGTCCGGCTTCTTTGCGAGCGCCCGGTCCGAAACGAGCTCATAAAAATCTTTGGTCCCTGGCAACACGCCGTAGATGGTGAACTGGGCTAGCATGGCGCCGGAACGCAGAGCGAATTCGGACATCGTACGCAACGTCTGTTTTGTGTCACTTTCCAGCCCGCAGATAATCGAACTCAGCACGAGAATTCCCTTGCTCTGGATCTTTTGAATGGTTTCCACCATGGCCTCGCCCGCAGGATTCCAGTTCTTATTAGCCGCGGCGAGACCCGATGGATCGAATGATTCAACCCCGATGAGCGCCGTACGAACCCGCATCTTATCGTGCATCGCGGTGAGATACTCATCGTCAGTGACGATCTCGGCCGTCATTTGAGTGAACGAATAAAGATTCTTGGGAACGCTGCGGTCGTATTCCTCGAAAAATTGCAGGCGCTCCTGGCGAATGGATTCGAGTTCTTTGCGCTTGGCCGCACTGCTCTCGCGTCTGATACGGCCGATTGTCGCCGGATTGAAATTATCATCGGCGAAGACAATGTAGCGAAAGCCCAGCGAATATAGCTCGTTAGCTTCTTCAATGACTTTGGAGGCCAGCCGCAGCCTGGGGCGGCGCCCTTCGGTGACCCAGACCGAACAAAAACTGCAGTTCTCGGGACAGCCGACCAGTGTCTGCACCGTCGGGAGCAGATATCGGCGCCGGTCCAGCGCAGACCAGCGTGCCCGCACCAGATATTCGCCGGGGACTCGCCCGCCTGAATAGATACGGCGCAGTTTGCCGCACACGGCATCGCGCAGGACCTCGCCCCAGACCAGGTCTCCATTCCCGGTGACTACCGCATCGGCGCCCATCTGAAGAGGCTCTTCGGGAAAGATCGTGGCGTGAATGCCTCCGATGATCACTCTTGCTCCGCGTGATTTGGCCTGACGCAGAACGCGATATCCCGCGAGACAGTTGCCGCTGCTGATTCCGATTCCAACGACGTCGCCATCGTCGATCAGCTCCGGGCAGAACGGCTCAAGAGTTTCATCGACCAACACCGGGGTTCCGAAGTCCGGCGGCGTCGCTTGCGCGAGCACGAATAGCCAGCGGGGAGTAATAAAGCTGTAGCCGATTGTTGCGAGTGCGGGATTCACCAGAACTATCTTCGGCATAGTCCTCCAGACCGCAGCCTCTCGCCGAATCCGCGCAGTGAGCTGGGTCAGTTTTACAGATTGTATCCCACAGCGACCGTTCGCCTCCGGTTCGCATTCGCGCTCATTGACATGACTTAGTCTTAGTCTATATCATAATGACATAATCTATGACATGCCCGGCACAGCCATCGGATGTAACCCTGAGAGATCAGCATACAGGGCTCACACGCGATCTGATACTCGACGCGCTAACCCGGCTCGTACTCGAAGAGGGTGTGCACGATTTTTCAGTTCAGCGCGTTGCGGAACTCGCGGGCGTTTCACACCGCACAATCTACCGGCACTTCGCGAGCCGGGAAGATCTGTTGGAGGCGCTGGCTATACGGCTGGCAAGCCAAATGCCCCGGGAGCTGAGCTCCTATGATGCGTGCGAGGTCCGCGACGCGATCCGCGATATTCATGCCGTGTTCACCAAAGAATCGAAACGGGTCAAGGCGCTTGCCATATTGGCTGCGGGCGCGCGGATCCGGCTGCCGCACCGGAAGAAGAATACACGAGTCGTGCAGCGCACACTTGCGCCCCTTACCGCACACTTGGCCGCCGAGGAAGCGGAGGCCGTTGCCATCCTGATCCGGTCGATTGCCGGCTCGTTCATGTGGTTTCACCTCACCGATGAACACGGGCTCGACCCGGAGCGAACCACCCGCCTGGTTGTATGGGCCGTGCAGGCCCTTATCGATTCGTTGAGGGCGGGCAACGGTCCGGGCCGGCCGGAGAAATTGCCGGAGGGCGATTGATGGCGGCACTAAACAGAGTTGTACTTCCGCTGAAAGATGCCACCGATCCGAGCCTCTGCGGCACAAAAGCAGCAACACTTGCGGATCTCCTGCGGAGCGGAGAGCGCGTGCCCGATGGATTTGTGGTGACCGCGGCCGCCTGGTCCACAACGAACGAGGATGTTCTGTGCAGGGAGATCGGGATTGCCCTGGAGTCGATTCCCGGCCCGGTGGCCGTGCGATCGTCCGCTGTCGCGGAAGATCTGGAGGAAGCCTCCTTCGCCGGCCAGTATGAAACTGTCCTCGACGTTTCGGGTTTGGCCGCTGTGTTGGAAGCCGTACGGCGCTGCGCTAGCTCGGCATCGGCTGCGCGCGTTTCGACATATGCCGGCACCCGGCGCGGCGCGACATCTGCGTCGCAAATAGCGGTTCTGGTGCAGAGAATGGTTCGGGCGGAGGTGGCCGGAGTGGCGTTTTCCGCGGACCCTCGCACCGGCGATGACGACACCGTGGTATCCGCTGCCCGTGGACTCGGTCTGCGCCTGGTATCGGGCCAAACGGCAGCCGACGAGTGGATCGTTAGAAACGGCGCGGCCGAACTGCTAGCGTGCTTCGAGAACGTTGTGGACGAACCTACGGTGTTTCGCATCGCGGAGCTTGTGCGGCGGATCGCCAAGAAGCGAGGTGTGCCGCAGGACATCGAGTGGGCTTTTGCTAACTGCGAACTTTACCTGCTTCAGGCGCGGCCCATAACAGCCCTTCCCGTTCGGCCGCGGATCGCAGTGCCATCCCGAGGCACTTGGACTAAGGACCACGTGCATTATCCCGAGCTGCTGACCCCATTCGGAGCGGACGTATATCTCCCGTCTATGGACGACGCCACTGCCCATGTGGCTTCCCAATTCGGGCTCCTGATCGAATGCCTGCAGTCCATGTCGCTCGGCGGTGAAGTCTACACCCGAGTGGCGCCTCTCGGAGGTAAGGAGGGCAGCGCGCCTCCTTGGTGGATATTGGGAATTGCGTCGCGGCTTTTTCCTGTTCTCCGTTCACGCTGCCGGGCTGCGGAGAAAGCCATCGCATCCGGAGAGCTTGAAGCGCTTCCGGCCCGCTGGGCATCCGAATGGCGGCCGGCGCTTGAGGCCGAGATCGGGGAGCATTTGCGAGTCGATTTGGTCCGCTTGAGTGATGAGGATCTCCTCGCCGAGTTGGACGCGCTTGTTGCTCTGCTGCGGCGCGGTCATGTGATGCATTTCCAGCTCTGCATTCCATTCGTAATCGGGGTGGCCGAACTTGTCCAGTGGTGCCAGGAGATGCTGGGCTGGCAGATCGGCAAAATCCTGGAGCTCCTGAGCGGACTTTCGCCAACCTCTTCGGGGCCGGCGCGCGCGCTGGACGAGCTGGCATCCCTTGTAGCTTCGAGTTCCGCGGCACAGGATGCGCTGCGGGACGGAGATTTCGACCGGCTGCGTATGACGGCTCCAGAGATCTGGACAGCTCTATCCCATTACCGGGACACTTGGGGCTGGCGTCCGCTCAATTATGATCCCGGCTCACCTGCGCTGGCCGAACGCTCCGACCTGCTGGCCCGCCAGGTTCTCGAACACTTGGACCCAGGCCCGCGCGGCCCGGACACCACCGCTCTCCGCAATGCCAGGATCGATGAGGCCTTGTCGCAGCTCAGCGAGGCTTCGGATCGCCGGCGGTTCCATTTGCTCTTCGATGCCGCCGCACGCGTCTACCCGCTTCGAGAGGCCAACGTGCTATTTACGGACAATCTTCCCTCCGGACTCATCCGCCGCTGGCTGCTTGAAGCGGGACGGCGGCTCTGTGAGCGCGGCCATCTCCGAGATTCTGAGGACGCCCCCTGGCTGGAACTAAGGGAGTTGCAGGATGCGCTCCGCGGGAATCCGGCCGCGGACATCAGAAAGCGCCCTGGCAGGCGCCGGGCCGAGCATGCGTGGGTTCGGGCGCATCCCGGACCCAACGTGTTGGGACCACCTCCGGCAGAACCCCCGAATCTGCGTGGGATACCCAAAGCTGCTCGCCGCATTAACCGGGCCATCTTCTGGGCGATAGCACAAGAAGTCGGGAGCGCTCCAACGACAACGGATGGAGCTCTGTCGGGCCTGCCTGTGTGCGGCGGGACGCACAAGGGAACTGTGCGTATCATTCGAGCGGAGGCGGATTTCCAACGCCTTCGCCGCGGGGATGTGCTGGTCTGTCCGATCACCACGCCCGCGTGGTCTCCCCTCTTCGCGATCGCAGGCGCCGTAGTGACCGACAACGGCAGCCTGCTCTCTCACGCGGCAATTGTCGCGCGCGAATACGGAGTGCCGACGATCATCGCCACTGGAAATGCGACCCGCAGGCTGCGTGACGGAGATGTCGTCGTTATTGACGGCGCCGCCGGGACTGTTGCCGTGGAGTCGAAGGCTGCGGAAGCAATGCTTGTCAATCGCGCCGGGGGCCTGTTGAGGTAAGAACCCAACTTGATTCTCCGCCCATGCATGATCCAGCAGCTCGCTCATGAGCGGCCGTTTTCTGTGAAGTACTCCGCCAGCAAACGCGATACTTCGCCCGGTTCATCGTGCTGAACCCAATGGCTTGCGTTTTCGAAATAAACGACTTCACTTTTGGCACACAGACGGGCGCTGGTTTCCGCCAACTCGGGGATTGCATAGGCATCCTGTTTCCCCCAAATCACCAGGGTTGCGCATCCGACTCGGTATTGAGCGGCTGGCAGCAGCGGCTTCTTTAATAGAGCACGATAGTAATTGATCGTCGCAGTAAGCGCTCCCGGCTGGAACCACGCTCTTCGATACTGCTCCAGGGTGCTTGCTGTGAACGCATCGGGCCCGGTGCAGTCGTGGAAGCCCTTTGATAGCGCCTTCGACCGATTCAGCCCAATCAGAAGCTCCGGTAACCAGGGCATGCGGAAAAGGCGAACGTAGCCGCTCTTTTTGCGTTGAACCGGGTTGGTACGCATCGCTTCCAGCCACACGGCGGGATGAGGAGCATTCAGCGCGACGAGTTGCCGAAGGCGGCCGGAAGGTCCGCTCGCCAGCCACCATCCGATCGTCCCGCCCCAATCATGGCCGGCAACCGCGAAGGTCTCCTGACCAAAATGGTCCGCGAGCCCGAGCACGTCCGCAGCGAGTCGGTCGAGATCATACGCGTCCACGCCTCTAGGCTTGTCACTGAGGTTGTAGCCTCGCTGATCCGGAGCAACAACGTGAAAGCCGCGCTCGGCGAGCGGTGCAATCTGTTTTCGCCAGCCGAACCAAAACTCGGGAAATCCGTGGAGCAAGAAGACCAGAGGACCGCGCGGCGGACCGGCCTCCGCTACATGCAGTTGGATGCCATTCGTCGCGATCCGAGAAAACCGAGGATTGACATTGGCCATAGCCGCCTTTTCAATGTACCGGACCGCCGCCAGTGATCTTGGCTCCACGGAAGAACGGGATGACACAGGCGCTCAGTAATAACGCGATTCCCAGCAGGTGAAAGCAATCGTTGAATGCCAATACGAATGATTCCCGGCGCACGATTCCGGCCAGCGAGGAGATGGATTGCCAGGCGGCTGTCCAGGAGTCCGCTCCGCGGGCCGCGAAATGCGCGGTTGCGTCTGTGAGCCGCTGCTGCGTGCGAAAGTCGAAGAGCGAAACCGACTCGCCGATTCGAAGCGAATGCAAGTGCTCACGATTCGTTAGCACAGTGGCCAACATTGCGATTGCAATCGAGCCGCCGATATTCCGCATCATATTGAAGAGGGCCGATGCCGAACCGCTTTCTCTCCCGGCCGCGATTCCTGCCGTGGCGACCGCCGAGAGTGGAATAATAATGAACGGCTGTCCAATGGCTCGCACGACCTGCGGCCAGCGGAACTGGTCATACCCGGTCAACGCTGACATGTGCGTCATCATCAGGCAACTGGAAGCAAACATACCCACGCCGAAGGCAATCAAAATGCGCGGGTCGATGTGCTTCATGAACCGCGGCACCAGCGGAATGATGAACAACTGCGGCATTCCCATCCACATGACTGTCTTGCCGATCTGATAGGCGTCGTAGCCTTGTATCTGCCCGAGGTAGACGGGCAGAATATAAGTGCAGCCATACAAACCCATCCCGAGCACTACATTGACAACGCTGCCGAGACCGAAATTGCGGTGGCCCAGCAGGCGCAGGTTGACGAGAGGTTCGCGTCGCACGAATTCGAGGATGAGGAATGCGCCGAGAAAGATGGCGGAGACGACGCTGAGCCGGACAATTAACGGCGAACCGAACCAGTCCTTACGGTTGCCCTCCTCGAGCACAACCTGCAGCGCCCCGAGCCCGACCGCCATTGTAAAGACGCCCCACCAATCGCCGGCCGCAAACTCGTCGAGGTGTAATGCATCCTGGTCCAGTGCGAACCAGATGGCCCCAATCAACAGCACTCCGGGGATGACGTTGATGTAAAAAATGGACGGCCAACCGTAATTGTCAGTCAGCCAGCCGCCGATTAACGGACCGACCGATGGCGCGAAGGTTGCCGTCAGTCCGAACAACGCGAGTCCGACGGGCTGCCTGGCTTTCGGCAGATGGTTCAGGATGATGGAGAAGGCCATCGGAATCAGCACGCCGCCGGTGAAGCCTTGTAGCGCGCGGCAAACAATCATCATCGTGAGTGTGCGGGACAAGCCGGACAGTACCGAAAAGCAGATGAAGAGGCCAGAATTCACCACGAGGTAATATCGCGCCGAAAAGACCTGCGACAGCCACCCGGTCAGGGGGATTACGATGATCTCGGCGACCAAATAGGCGGTTGACACCCAGGAGATCTCGTCCACGCTCGCGCTGAGGGTCCCCTGAATGTCCTTCAATGACGCATTGGTGATCTGGATGTCGAGCACCGCCATGAAGGCGCCCAGCAGCACACCCATCACCGCGATCCAGGTGCGAGCGGAAACGTGTTCGTCGCGAGTTTCCATGCGCCCTCCCTAGCGAACCGTTACCACAGCCGTGACCGACAACCCCGGTACAAGCCGGCTTTCCTCTCCGCGAACGCTCTCGCGATCCAGACGGATCTTGACCGGCACGCGCTGAACGATCTTGGTAAAGTTGCCGGTTGCATTGTCCGGCGGCAGCAACGCGAATTGCGCGCCGGTGCCGGGTGAGATGCTGTCGACGGTTCCGGAAAACGTCCGGTCCGGGAATGAGTCGACTGTAACCTCGACGCGTTGACCGGGTTTCATGTGGGTCAGTTGGGTTTCCTTGTAGTTGGCCACGATCCAAACATCGTCCTCGACGACGGCCAGCAATGGCTGCCCGGGCTGGATGCGCTGGCCTGCTTCGACGCTTTTCTTCCCGATGCGGCCGGCTACCGGGCTGCGAACTTCGGTATACGAAAGCTGTAGCCTCGCATCCTGCAAGACAGATAGGGCTTGCTGAATCGCCGCGAGCGCAGCTTCGTGCTGCCGCCGGCGCATCGCGGTCTCTGTTCCGGCAGCGCGTGCGGAAATCGCCTTGCCGTGCGCCTCGACCAGCAGCGCACGAGCGTGGCCTACCGATTCGCGGGCCTGAACGACACGAGACTCGGCCTGCCGGACGGCTTGCGTGGCGGCGGCCTTCGCAGCAATCGCCGCGTCGTACGCCGCTCGCGCATGGTCATACTGCTGCCGCGAAATCTGATCTTTCGCGACCAGTTCGCCGTACCGGTGGTAATCGAGTTCGGCGCGGCGGCGGTTGGCCTCAGCTTCCGACAGCGCAGCCTGCGCTTTCGGGATCCCCGCCGTTGCTTCCGCGAGTGTCGCTTCGGCAGTTGCGATTGCGGCTTCTGCCGAGCGGATTCCCCCATCCGCCTGCGTGGACTGAGCCGCCGCATTTTCCGAAGAGAAATCGACGGCCGTACCTGCGGTGGCGGCCTGACGTCGAGCTACGGCGAGGGCGGCTTGCGCTTCAGCAACCCGTACCTGGTAATCTCTGGGATCCAACCGCACAAGCACCTGGTTGGCCTCGACGTGCTGATTGTCATCGACCAGCACGTCCTCAACGGACCCCGCAATTCGAGCGCTGATCGGGTGCACGTGGCCCGCGATATATGCGTCGTCCGTTTCCTCATGGGCCCGAGCCCAAACCCAATACTTAACGCCCCACGCGCTCACGGCGATCAAGCCGATTGCGGCCGCCGAGGCTGCGAGGACCTTCTTCCGGTTCGGCGTTTTCCAGGTTCGAGGATGCGCCGGCCGCTCCTGGCCGGCGGGCTGTACCTCCGTATTAATGACCGTTGACATGCCTATTTGCCCCTTGCGAATGTTCTCTCTACTCGTCCCAGAGCGCGGGCCAAACAGGCTCGCGCGGCGCTGAAGCGATAGAGAGCGTCGATCTGGTTGTCGTTGGCCCGGGCGAGTGAGTCCTGCGCCGCAATCACTTCGATGTTGTCGGTTACGCCGGCGGCGAAGCGGCCGCGCGCCAGATCCAGTTCTCCCTGTGCGAGCCGCAGCGCTTGGTTGGCGACGTCCACTTCGTTCTTAGCCGCCATCCATTCCGCAATGCCAGATTTCACTTCCTGAGAGATGCGGCCGCGCGTGTCGCTTACCCGCTGCGCTGCCTGTTCCACGCGAAGCTCCGCCCGCCGCCGTTCGGCGGCCAGCCGGCCGCCGGTGAAGAGGGGAGCCGAGAGTTGAAATTCATACGCGTAGGCTGGAATCATAGCCGGCAGATTCCTGCCCGCCTGGCTCCACAGTCCCCGAAAGCGCAGCGACGGGAGGCTTTCCGCGGCGGCCGCGGACCGATCCGATTCCGCCGCGCGCTTGCGAGACTCAACGGCTGCCAGCTCGGGCCGATTCCGCATCGCGGTTTCGATGCTTGCATCGGTGGGCAACTCGGCGGTTTCCGAGAACGGCCACCTGTCGCTCACCTGAATCTCCCCTTCCGGCGGAACATTCAACAGGCGTGCCAAGCCAAAAAGCCCGGTCTGCATATCGGTCTGCGCCACCATGAGGGACTGCTCTTCCTGACGCACCTTCACCTCGGCGCGGACTTCGTCGACTTGCGTAGCGACGCCTGTCTGATGAAGGGCCTTGGCCTGGTCCAAGAGCGCCCTTGCCAAACTAACGCGGGAACTGGCTGCATCCGCGCCGGCCATCGCGCGGAGAACGCCCAGGTACTGCGACACGACCAAAAGACTGATCTCTTCGCGTCGCGTTTGTGCGTCGGCGCGGCTGGCCGCAACCCGGTCCTTCGCGGCACGATACTGTTTCCACAAATGGATGTCGAATACTGGAATCGAGAACGCCACGCCGGCGCCTGTCGCCTGGAACGGCCCTGACGCTTGTCCAAAGAGCGGGAGTTGATGGCCAATCAGACTCTCCACATTGATTCTCCGGACGCTTTCGTCCACATTCAGGCTGGCCTGTGGCAATAGGGCGGAGCGGGCAATGATGCGGTCCTGCTGCGACGCCGCCATTTCCAGACTGGCGATCTGCACTTCCGGATTTTCGGCAACGGCTCGCTCGATGGCCTGCGCGAGCGAAAGCCGGATGGGGTGCGATTGCGCTCGAACTGGAATGCACGTCAGCAGGGCCAGCGCTACTTGCCACCGGAAGCGTTGCATTATGCCTGTGGTGACGGCATCCCTCGAACCATCGCGGTGCGTCAACGCAAGTTGCGGATGGCTCGCAACTTCTGGTCGTCTGCGGCAGTCCTCCCGGGCCGATCCGCAACGCGAATTCACTCCGGTCCGTGAATTCGCGATCATGAGGGTTGGGGTCCGAAGCATGACACCAAGCCAACGGAAAACCGAGTCATATGAACTCCTTCTCGAAATCTCGCGGGCCGCGAACTCCCACCTGGAACTGCCGGCGGTTTTGAAAGCGGCAGCGGAAAGCCTGCGGTCGAAAGTGCCTCTCGATGGAATTGCCGTAATCTCGATGCACACCGACCATGTGCGGCCTCATTGGCTCTACTCGGTCAAGACCGGCATCAGTCCCGGCGATTCCTTTCAGACAGTCGCGTCGCGCGCCCTCCATGTCCCGCTCGCGACGATAGACCATCGGGTTCCACGCTCGCTGCCGTTCCATGGTTCCGCCGCGGAGCAAATGGCGAAGTCCGGTGAGCCCCTCGTTCGGGCGAACCTCGAGACCGAACGCCGCTTTGCCGAGGACGAGTTCATGTGCGCCAACGGCGTGCGTACGGTAGTGAGTGTTCCGCTGATGGTCCACGATCGTCTCATCGGAACCATCAACTACGCGCGGTACTCCGTCCATGAGTTTTCTACGCCCGAAGTCGCCGTTTTGCGCGACGTGTCCTGCGTGCTTGCGACGGCTGTTTCAAACGCGCTCCAGTACGAAGAACTAGTCGAGCTGAAGGACAGGCTTCAGGTAGAGAACGTGATGCTGCGCGAGGATATCGATCGCGACGAGATGTTCGGTGAGATCGTCGGCGCCTCCGCAGGGCTGCGCCGCGTGCTCGCACTGGCAGAGCGCGTTGCCGCGAGCGATGCTACTGTGCTCATCACTGGAGAGACCGGCACCGGGAAGGAACTGCTTGCGCGCGCGATCCATCGGCGGTCTTCGCGCGCTCCACGCGCCCTGGTGAAAGTGAATTGCGCAGCTCTGCCCAAGGACCTGATCGCGAGCGAACTCTTTGGCCACGAAAAGGGCGCATTCACCGGCGCCTTGAACCAGAGAATCGGCAGATTTGAAATGGCCGACGGCGGCACGATTTTTCTCGACGAAGTAGGAGAGCTACCGCACGAGATGCAGGTAGCGCTGCTTCGCGTGCTGCAGGAATCGGAGTTCGAGCGCGTGGGCGGAACGCGAACGATTTCGACCGATGCCCGCGTCATCGCGGCCACGAATCGGAACCTCAGGCAGGAAGTAGCGGAGGGACGCTTCCGGAGCGACCTTTACTACCGCCTGAATGTGTTTCCGATCAAGAGCCCTGCGCTGCGTGAACGTCGCGAGGATATTCCTCTGCTGGTGGAGCACTTTGTGGCGCGATTCGCCGGGCGCATCGGCAAAAAGATCGATCGTGTGGATGGCGAATCGCTTGAAATGCTGAAGCACTACGATTGGCCGGGAAACATTCGGGAACTCGCGAACATTGTGGAACGCGCGGTGATCCTAACCGATGACAGCGTGCTCCGGGTTCCGTCCGGCATATTCGGAGATGAATTGCCGCTCACCGCCGCACGCGGCCATTCCGACGAGACAGAAGACCGGATTTCGATGCAAGAGCGGCAGTTGATCGAAGAAGCCCTGGCGGCCTCGAACGGCCGGGTTGCGGGGCAGCACGGAGCAGCTAGCCGCTTGAGGCTCTCGCCGTCAACGCTTGAATCCAAGATACGCAGACTGGGCATAGACAAATACCGCTTCTTCCGGCGGCCCGCAACGAACCGTCGTTAGCTCTTGCTCGGGTTGCCCGAACAAGCGATCGCGTCGAGCGCCGCAGTCTTGTACAGTTGCCCTAGCGTGGGAAGATTGAAGCAGGCCTCGTCGAAGAGCTCCGCCGTGGAATGCGAAAGCATCGCCATCATGCCGACATGCACCAGTTCCGTCGCCTGTTCTCCAATGGCATGAACGCCGGCTAGTTTCAGATCGGGTCGCCGAAACAGGAGTTTAAGCATTCCATCTTTATCGCCGATGATCTTGCCGCGCGCGTTTCCGTCATAATATGCCCGCCCGACGCAGTACTCCACTCCATTCTGGCGGAGTGCATCTTCCGTCTGGCCGACCATTCCGATTTCCGGAATGGTGTAGATTCCCGTTGGAAGTAAGCCGGAAACGTCCGATACAGGCCGGCCGAATGCATGACGAGTGGCGTGCCGCGCTTGTTCCATGCTGGTGGACGCGAGTGCCGGCGGTCCAATGACGTCTCCAGCGGCATACACGTGCAACGCCTCCGTGCGGTAGTGTTGGTCGACCTCGATCAGGCCGCGTTTGCCGGTCGTCACAGCGGCGGCAGCCAGATTCAGATTCGCGGTGTTGCTCTTGCGTCCAGCCGCGATCAGGGCGGCTTCGGCGCAGAGCGTCGCGCCGGAGGAGAGTGTCATCGCGATGCCAGCGTCTTGGGTTGCGCGGCAGGAGTCTACTCTTTCATTGGAGTGGAATACGATTCCTGTGCGGTTCATTGCGGCCTTGAGACAAGTCGAGATCTCGGAATCGAGAAAGGGTAAAATGCTGCTCCTGCTATCGACAATCTCCACGTGGCAATTCAGCGCCGCAAAGATACACGCGTACTCGCATCCGATGGTCCCGGCGCCGATGACAATCAGCGACCGCGGCAGCCGGTCCAGGTTGAGGATGGTATCCGAGTCGTAAACTCCGGGGCTGTCAAACGGGAAAATACCGGGACGCATGGGGCTGGAGCCAGTCGCCACCAGGACATAGGCGCCGCGCATGAGGGCGCCATCCTCTCGAACACGAATTGTGTGCGCATCCTCGAATGCTCCCGTTCCCCGATGCAGGTCGGCGTTGGACGCGGCAAGATAGCCTGCCAGCATGGAATTCATGCTGGCCTTCACCGCTCGTTCGTGCCTCAGGAAGTCGCTCACTGTCGCATCTCTGCGAAGCGAGAGATCCACTCCATACAGTTTGCGTGATCGGGCGCCTGACAGCGTCAACGCGGTCTCGCGCAGAGTCTTGCTCGGCACAGTGCCGGTATTAATGCCGGCGCCGCCGAGTTCGTAGTGGTTATCAATCAGAGCGACGGATCTTCCGTAAGCTGCCGCAGTAGCAGCAGCGGTGATTCCAGCCGGTCCGCCTCCGAGAACGACCAGATCATAGCTTTTTACTTCGCGCATCAGAATGAGGTCCTGGCTTCTCAGAGGGCACACGGCGCACCGAACTCCGTCCGTTGGTTCTCAATGCTTAAGCCAGGAACAGGCATACCATATCGCGAATTCGTGTTCGTCAATTCGCGATGAGCACCGATTTCCGGGCAGGAACTGACAGCTTTCCGCGAAGCAGCAACACCGAGGTTCGTGGTCATTGAGTTGCGACAACTTGATCGCAGCTCAGGTCACGAAAAGGGCTGCTGAGGATGGCGCACTCGAGGGTAGAGTCCTCCTAAGGCCACGCTCGTGAATCTGCCGTCCTCGCGCGATCAAAAACATTTTCCACCGCGTAGGGAACGAAAGGATGAATCATATGCAACGTCGAATAGACGCAAGAAATGCCGCGCCGGCGGCGTTCCAGGCGATGTCTGCTCTTGAAGCATACGTCCGCAGAACGTGGCATGGAGATCCGATCCTCCTCGGCCTTCTCAAGATGCGCGCCTCGCAAATTAATGGCTGCGCGTACTGTATCGATATGCACAGCAAGGACGCGCGTGCGCATGGCGAGACAGAGCAACGGCTCTACGCTCTCGATGCATGGAGAGAGACCCCGTTCTTCACGGCTCGCGAGCGCGCGGCCCTGGCCTGGACCGAAGCCATTACGCTGATTAACCGTGATCACGCTCCGGATGAGGTTTACGAGCGGGTGAGGCAGCACTTTACAGAAGAGGAACTCGTAAATCTGACGTTGGCAATCGCCGTGGCCAATTCCTGGAACCGGTTAGCGATCGGATTCCGTGCCGTGCCGGGGGAGTATCAGCCCAACGCGGCCCATTCATAATTGAGCGCGGCTTTTTTTCCGGCACTTGAGCACGCTAGGAAGCGGCGGCTTTCAGCGCGGGAACGGCAAGTTTTCGGAAGAGGGCTTCCACTTCATCAACCGAAAGTTTCTTCTTGCCGCCAAGCCACCACATCATGAGACCGAAGAGGCCGCCTGCGATGAATTGGACGATGGCCTCTTCGGGTACGGGCCTCACGACGCCGTGTGCCGCTTCTCTAACGTCCTCTCGCACCACTTTCACCAACAGATTTCGCAGAAGGTGCTGAATTAGCGCTCCGCCGCGTTTACTGACCATTGCCGGAAAAATCTGGCGGTGCTCGTCTGCATGCGCCAGCAGATGATGGCTGAACGCGAATAGGCGCTCCCCAATCGGCGCCCCGTGTGAACGAGCTTCGCGCTGCCGTTCGCGGAGCGTTGTCAGTAGCCCATCGAAACCGCTCTCCAGGAGATCCTCCTTGTTGTCGTAATGGGTATAGAACGTTGCGCGGCCCACGTTTGCGCGGTCGATGATCTCCTGGACCGAGATCGCCTCAAATTCCTTTTCTTTGATAAGGGACAGCAGCGCTGCTTCTAGGAGCTGTCGCGTGCGCGCGACGCGCCGGTCGTACTTTTTCATAGGCTCCCGCTTCCGAACAGTCAACTCCGGTCCGGCCAATACGGAACAAAAGCCGGCCATTTGTATGGATCTGCATTCGAGCATCCACGTCAAACAGTGTAGATGAACAGCACATGCGGAAATAAACAGACTGTTCAGGAGCTTGGCATATGACAGCTAGTCGGATTCAGCTAGGCGCGGTTGTAGAGCCGCGGGAACTCTTAAACATACGCTCCGAGCGCGTTCGAGTCCCGGATCGAGACCGGCTCGTGCACCTGCAGTTCCGCCGTTTCGCCGGTTGCCCCGTCTGCAACTTACATCTGCGTTCATTCGCGCAACGAAACCCAGAAATCACCGCGGCGTCCATTCGGGAGGTCGTGATCTTTCACTCTTCCCAGCAAGAACTCATATCGCACGTCAAGAACCTTCCATTCGATATCATTGCCGATCCGGACAAGCGTCTGTACGCCGAATTTGGAGTGGAATCGGCACCCCGGGCGCTCCTGGACCCACGAGCCTGGCTGCCAATACTCAGAGGGATAAGCCAAAGTCTGCTCGCGATCGCTGCGGCGAAGGAGCCGTTTCCGCCAGTGAATCCTGCGGGCGGACGTTTTGGGCTGCCGGCCGATTTCCTGATCGCGCCCGACGGCACGCTCCGGGCATGCAATTACGGCGTTCACGTATATGACCAATGGTCAGTCGACGAACTCCTCACGATCGCTGAACGGGCGGTCGTTTCAGAACGCAATTCTCCGGAGGTTGCAAAATAACTTGAAACGATTTCTCGCAACCGGAGATACTTGCATGTATATCTACCTCCACACCTTTGGATATCTAACGCCGACCGCGGTGGTGGCAGTTGTCGTTTACCGCAACATGGGCGATGCGGGTGCAGGGCGATCAGGATTTGACGGCCCTCTCCATTCGCAGTTTTTTGGTAGTCGTGGTATCCAGGACCAGCGTGGCTTCGTCTATTGCAACTCCGTAAATATCGCGTGCGCGGTTCAGGCTCACTAGACCATTGCGCACGTCTTGGAGGACCAACTCAACGTCTCGCTCCAGCGGGTTGCCCCACCCGCCCGCGCCCGAACTGTAGATACAGACCGAGTCGCCCTTGCGGATAGTCACTGTTTCCTTATTCATCATATGGATTTCGCCGTTGCTTCGTTTGAGGATGGTCTGCGCGAACGCGCCCGGATGCCCGCCTTGGAGGCCCCATGGCTGCGTACGCTGCCGCTCCGTGCGCATTTGCAGCGTGCCTTCCTCTCCGAGAAAGATCCATTCGCGCTTAATGGCCAGACTTCCGCGGAATCGCCCTGCTCCCTCGGTGTCGGGAACGTAGGAGTACTGTTTGTACATGAAAGGATACGAGCTCTCGTTGAGCTCGCATACCTGGTTGCCGCCATCGAGGAAAACGGGCGTGCAAAAATCCACGCCGTCCTGGGCAGGGCGTCCGCCCCACCCTCCCCAGATCGTTTCGGTTAGCACCGTGTACCCATACTCCTGGTCATAGGTGCCCATGCAGATCAGCCAGTCGGCACCCGACTCACAGGCCGGCATCCGCTCCGGGACGATCTGTGCCTCAGCGCCCATAAGTACATCCATAATTCGCGATAACGTAGCTCCGCGACCTCCGCATGCGCCCGGCAGCCTGGGGTTCACCAGACTTCCTTCCGGTATGACCATTTCTACCGGCCGCCATGCTCCGCTATTACGCGGGATCTCCGGATCGATCATGCATCGCAGGCCAATGAGAATCATAGCCCGCGTCGTGCCCACAGGGTCGTTCATCGATCCTCGGATCTGCGGCGAAGTGCCGGTGAAATCGTATTTGATGGTGTCGCCCGCCACGGTAATTTTAAGCTTGATCGGAATCAGCCGATCCTCGAAGCCATCGTCATCCAGATAGTCCGTGAACTCGTACTCGCCGTCCGGCAACTTCCGGATTTCCTCACGTGTACGTCGCTCGGAATAGTCCATTAATTCATCGATATACATCCTCAATGTCTGCCATCCGTAGGTTTGGATCATTTCCAGCAGCCGGGTCTTGCCCGTGTGGCATGCGGCGTGATGGGATTCGAGGTCTCCAAGGATGATTTCGGGAAGCCGCGAATTCGCGCTGATCAGATCCCATACCGAGCTATTCGGCTTACCTTTTTCGTAGAACTTCACCAGCGGGATACGCAAACCCTCCTGGTAGATCTCAGTGGAGTCGCAGGCGCAACTCCCGGCGACTCTGCCGCCTACATCGGCCATGTGCCCGCCGGAACAAGCCCAGGCGATCAATCTGTCCTCGAGGAAGATCGGCTCCAGCATGTAAATGTCGGGTAAATGGGAGGCATCATGATATGGGTCATTATTAAGAAATACATCGCCGGGGTGAATATTCTCGCCATACTTCGCGCGCAATCGACGAATCATGTGGCAGTAAGCTGGCGAATGGAGGATAGTACCCTCGCCTTCCATAATCAGGTCGCCATCAGCTTTGAACACGCCGCACTGAAAGTCGAACGCATCTCTTGCGAGCGAAGAAAACGATGTCCGGACTACGGCGAGCGACATCTCGTCGACGAGGGAAAAAAACAGATTGTTGATGAGATACATCGTTACCAGGTCGATTTTTTCAAGTGTTGAATGCAGAGCCATGAGTGCAAACCGCTCCCTATGACAAAGTGATAACCAGGTGTTCGTGTGACGACCGTACAGTGCATTCCGGGGGAACAACGATAGTCGAGTCATACGTGTCGATGAGCGCGGGTCCCGGCACTTCAATTGGCCCGAGCGACGCAAGCTCGTGCACCTGTGTCTCCACAACGCCGTACTCTTCGCCAAAATAAGCTCTCCTGACTCGATTGCCGTTGCGGCCCGGGACGCGGGCTCCGTTCCTTTGCGCCAAGTGCGCCGCGGGCTTCGAAACCGGGATGGTCAATACCACCCGTAGATTCACGAACTCCACCGGCGCCGTGGGAAGCCGGAAGCCAAAGGTGCGCTCGTATTCCTTGTGGAAGTCCTCTTGGAACGCGGGCAGATGCTCGTCTTTTAAGTCGATTGGAATAGGCAACGTCAGCTCGGACTGCTGGCGTCGATATCGCAGATCGGCATATGTCTCAATGCGTGCGGCGGCAGCATAACCGTGGTCGCGCGCGGTTTCGAGTGCGTGCTTCGTCATCTTGTTAAAAATTTCTCTGGCGCGCCCCAACGCACCTGACGCCAATAGGGCGTCAAAGGCACTGATATAGATCCGTTGGAGATCGGCGCAGAGCAAGCCATATGCGCTGAACACACCCGCCAGCGGAGCAACGATCACCTCTTTCATCCCTAGTGCCTTGGCGACGGCCGCCCCATGCAGCGCGGCCGCCCCACCGAAAACAAACAGGGAAAATTTACGGGGATCCCGCCCTCGTTCCGACGAAACCGCGATAATGGCGCGGCGGATGTTGGAGTTTGCAATGGTGTAGACGCCATAAGCGGCCTCAATGACGCCGCGCTGCATCGGTCCAGCTACCTTGCGTTCGTAAATGCGATGCGCCTTCGCGCAATTCAGAGCGAAATCGCCGCCCAGCAAGTAGTCCGGGTTCATGTATCCCAGGATCACGTAGGAGTCGGTTAGTGTCGGCTCTTCGCCGCCGTGGTCGTAGCAGATCGGCCCCGGTGAGGCCCCGGCGCTTTTGGGTCCGACGTTTATCAACCCTCCGTTATCCATCCAGACCACGCTGCCGCCGCCGGCCCCAATCTCCGCAATGTCAATCGAAGGAATACGCAGCACGTATCCTTTCCCCTTATGCAACCGGCTGGCCCTGTGAATGCCGGCTCCCACTTCGTATTCTGCCGATCGAGTATAACGTCCTGCCTCCACGACGGAAGCTTTCGTCGTGGTTCCTCCTAGGTCCAAGGTGACAATGTTACCTATGCCCAACTGCTGGGCCAGGTGAGCGGCGCCTACCACGCCGGCAGCCGGACCGCATTCGACGATCTCCACCGGCACCTCCGCGGCCTCCTCGGCGGTGATCATACCGCCGCTCGACTGCATGACGTAAATCGGACACTCAATCCCGATGCTCTTGAGACTCGATCGCAGCCGGCGGAGATACGATGTGACCACCGGCATGACGTAGGCGTTGACCACCGTTTCCGAGGTCCTCTCGTACTCCTTGAGCATCGGTCGGATTTTGGTTGACCGGCTGACATAGATCTGGGGAGCGAGGAACCGTATCATCGTCTCGATCAGCTCCTCGTGCTTCGGGTTTCGAGGTGAATTGTATAAACAAATGGCGATAGACTCGACGCCGGCGCCGATCAACTTATCAATCACCGCCCGTGCCTGGGCCGTATCGAGCTCTTGTATGATGTCACCCTTTTTCCCGACGCGTTCCGCCACTTCGAAACGGAGATAACGCGGTACCAGGGGCACTGGCTTGCGCCAGGCAAGATTGTAGAGTTCGGGCATGCGGCCTCGGGCAATCTCGAGGACATCTCGGAATCCCTCGGTAGTAATCAACCCGACCCGGGCGCCGGTCAGCTCTATGCATGTATTCGTTACAATCGTTGTTCCATGAACAATTTCGCGCACGGAAGTTGCATGGATCTGCTGCTGAGTCAAAACCTCGCGAATCCCTTGGGTGATTGCTAGGCTGTAGTCGGCCGGTGTAGATAACACCTTCTTTGTAATTAGGCTTCCGTTCGAGCCGGCAAACACGATGTCGGTAAAAGTCCCGCCAATGTCCGTTCCCACTCTGAAGTACTCTTGCATGTTATTCGCACCCGATCCGTTGCATCCGTTTACCTTGCCCGTGGGCTCGGCCGCTGCGTTTCAGCGATTCACTACGATTCTTCTGACAAAAAGAGCGTCAAGTACTCGCCGCCGGCATTCTGAACTCAAGAGAGGATTCCGCAGCGGCGATCGACCGCCATGGCAAGATCATTTCGGCGCCAGAGCATCGGCCCAGTCGTCTGTACGAAAGGGAGCAGCAGGCAATCCCGCGCGGTTGTACAAGTGATACCACGGGTTGTCTTTCCAGTTGAACCGGACCGCCACGGGCTGGGTAACCAGGTCACTCCAGACGAGAACGGTCTCCCCATCGATTCTGACCAGGGCTTCGACAAATCTTCGGTCCGCGCCTGCGATTTCGAAGCCACTCCGGAATCCGGGCGGCCAGTTCCGGGCTGTCAGGCCGCCATAGACGTTCTTGAAGCGCACGCGGATCGCTCCGCGCTCAACAGTCATCGAGTCGTACACCGGCCCTGAATAAATCACATCACGGCCGTAAGCGATCGCCTGCGCAGCCAAAGCGAGCCTGTACCCCACATCCTGCTTGTTTTTCGGATGACCATCAGTGCCATCGCCAATGTCCGTGGTAACTGCCATAGCCGTATTTGGCAATGAAAGCGCCATCGCCTGAGCTTCTCGCAATCCGGGAAAATTCAGTTGAAAATATTGGATTCCCCAACTGGCCAACTGGACGAAAAGGAAAGGTAAATCATCTGCTCGCCACGCGCGCCGCCAATCGCGAATCAACGTGGGAAACAGTTTTCGGTACTGTGCGGGACGGTCACTGTTCGATTCTCCCTGGTACCAGATCACTCCTCTAATCGCGAAGGACGCTAGCGGGGCGATCATTCCATTGAAGAGCCCAGCCGGACGGTTTGGATTTTGCCGCGGATCAACAGGAATCGTGGGTACCGCTGGAATCGGCCTTCCGTCGGCTTCGGCACTTTCAGACGAATGCATCCATTCCGTGAGCTGCTTCTCGAATTCACGAAAGACACGCGGGTACGGCCGGAGAATAGCTTGCTCACGATCAAGAATGGATCTGAATGCCGGATCGGCTTCGAGCGCCGAGCGGCTCGTCCATGCCTCGGCGGTTGTGCTGCCCAACGAGGCGTTGATCAGCCCGATGGGAGTATCGAAAACCCGTAGCAGCTCTCGCCCGAAGAAGTAGGCCACCGCCGAAAAGTCATGCACAGTCTCAGGCCGGGCAGCCACCCAGAATCCGTTCACATCGCGCTGCGGCTTACTTGCCACGGCCTTCTCCACCGTGAACAATCGCAGCCTCGGATAGTTCGCGTTCCGGAGTTCTTCCTGGTAATTCATAACACCCGTAAAGTAAGGTGGACGCGTGGGCCCAACGGTCATAGCCATGTTGGACTGGCCCGAGCAAACCCACACGTCGCCGACCAGGACGTCGCGCAATGCGATGGTATTAGTGCCACCCGCTAAGGTCAAAGTGAAAGGTCCTCCGGGATTAAGTGGGCCAAGCTCGACCTTCCATCGCCCGCTCTGATCGGCAAGCGCGCTTGCCCGATGAGTATCCAACGCAGCTGTAATGCGTTCACCAGGCTCTGCTGTTCCCCACAGGTTCACCTTCTTCCCCTGCTGGAGAACCATGCCGTGCGAAATCAGAGCTGGCAACCGGATTTCGCACGGAGCGTTGCTCGCGGCCGCCGCGGTCATCAGCATGCAAAGCGTAATCCGCAAACGGCGGCAGCGGCACATAAACGGGATCATAGTTATGGTGTGACCCATATGCATCGTGTCGGACGCGCGCCGCTGCGCACCTAAAAGCTATACTTCAGCACGAGCTGAATCTGACGTCCGTCTCCCGCCGAAAAAATGCGTCCGAAATTGCTAGTACCAAACACCGTGTTTGGAAGGTCGAACTGCGTATGGTTGAATCCATTAAAAAGCTCCGCTCGGAACTGGAGCCGGTGACTCTCGGTCACGCGGAAGTTTTTGAAGAAAGAAAAATCGAAATTGTTGATACCAGGGGCTGTGATGACATTTCGACCCGCATTCCCGTACTGGTTCGGCGGCCCCAGCACAAACGCGCTCGTATTGAACCACTGGTACGGTGTTTTCGGGCCCGTATTTGGGTCGCCGACAAGGTTGGGGCGATCATCTCCACCAGCTCCTCCGGTGCCCGCATTGTCGACCGCCAGACTTGTATCCACCGGAGTGCCCGTGCTAATTGTGGTGAGCCCGTTGATCTGCCATCCCCCCAGGATCCCGTCGACGATCGGGTTTGCCCGTGAGCCCCATCGCTTGCCGCGCCCAAACGGGAACTCATATATGTAGCTCAGCGCCAGCCGATGGCGCGCGTCGAATTCGGTCCGGCCCTTATTCGTCTTGCCAAGGGTGAACGGGTTTCCTTTCACGCCCATGCCGCCCTGAAAAGCGTGGTTTCCGATATCGACCGTTGCCAGACCCTTCGAAAACGCATACGATACTCGGAACGTCAGTCCCGGCTCCAATCTCCGCTCGACATTGAGGAGCAACGCATGATAGTAGGAATCTCCCAGCGGCTCGGATACGGAGATGCTGCCGAATGCCGGGTACATCCTGCGGGAATTGAGCGGACCCGGACCTGGAAGGGGCACATTGATATTTGGAGCCTGCTCCAGGTTGAGACCCCGGTTGCCGACGTAACCTGCCTCGATAGACAAGTTCCGCTGGATTTCCCGCTGGATAAATAAACTCCATTGCTCGTTGTAGGGAGTCTTCCAATCGGGCTGCATCGCGGTACCGCTTAGGGTGCCGAATGAGGCCGCGCTGGCCGGAAACGCGTTGCGCAGGGTCAACGTGGGAGTGTTCGGATCCGCATTGAAAAGCAATGTCCTAACCTTGTCGGTGAAATTCAAACCCATCAACAAATAGAGCGACTGATGAGGCAGATGGAACATACCAAACCCGCCCCGTACGGCTGTGCGGGCGTTTCCAAAGGGCCGCCAGGCGAACCCGACTCGCGGCGCGACATTGTTCTTATCTACCCGGTATGACGATCGGGGAAGGCCTTCCTGCTTGATTTGCGCGGTAGAGACAAACTGCTTGGACGTGAACGAAAAGAATCCCAGATCCTCTTGTGGGTCGTACCATGGGCCGAAGTATTCCCAACGCACGCCCAAATTCAGAGTGAGATTGGGATGAACCCGCCAGTTATCCTGAAAGTAGCCGCCGAGAAGATTTCGACTGTAGTTGTGAAAGTTTATTCCCTCCAGAGCAGCTGTCGACGTCGCATCGCCCAACAGGAAGTCTGCGAGCGCAGCTCCCGTGCCCGCCACTCCGGGGAGCGCGGTGTAACGGGCGGTGAAGTTATACGTGCCTCGAATATTCGCGTGGAGGCCAACGTCCTTCTCCCGCCATAGTCGAACCGCCCCGCCCGCGGAAAGCTGATGGTTCCCCAATGTCACCGAAAAATTGTCCACGACCTGATAGTTATTGTCCTTGCGATTGTTCGGGCTATTAATGATGCCGCCGGTATATCCAAATCCGGCGATCGCAATGCGAGGCTGCCCAAGGGCTATGCTCAGATCCGGCGTGCGCGGCCGATCCAGGCCGAGCCTCTCGTGCCAGTTGATCTTTGCACCCAAGCGGCCGTCCGTGTCCTCCAAAACCTGATCCCATGTAGTCCACCCGACCCTCAGCTCATTGATTGTCCGGGACGAGACCACAGCCGTGTAGCCAATGGTGAGATTGCTAGCCGGGTTGTTCACAAAATTGAATGCGTTAGGCAGCGCTGCGAATGAGTTCAAAATCTTTTCATTCGTGAACTTCGTATATCTCCCGAATAGAGAATGCGCGCTGCTGAAGCGATGATCGCCCCGGATGCTGTACTCGGCGCTATTCTCTGTGCGCAAAGGAGCCGCCCGAAGGTTGCCGGTGTTGCCGGAAAGATTGGGAAATGGAATCAGTTGCTCGAGAATCCGTTGGGCTACCGGGTCGACTCTGTCGGCCGGAATGACGTTATTGGGAAACGGATCGCGAATAAACCGTGATGGGTTGGCCGCGTCGGGGCGAGTACTAGCGGGATCATAAACGGTCGATCCGCCCCGGAAATCGCCGGTCCTTTGCACGTTGGATGGTACGCTGAACAGTTGCGTCTGCGCGCGGCGAATGCGAATGCCCTCGTAGCTGAAGAAGAAAAATGTGCGATCTTTGATAATCGGTCCGCCCAGCACGCCGCCGAATTGATTCTGGCGGTACTTCGGCTTGGTGCTGTCAAAGAAATTGCGCGCATCCAGCTTGTCATTACGAAGATATTCGTAAGCCTGGCCGTGGAAGCTGTTTGTCCCGGATTTCGTCACGACATTTACCTGAGCGCCTCCACCGAAACCCGAGGCTGCATCGTACTGGTTTGTTTGCAGCTTGAATTCCTGCACTGATTCCAGCGTCGGCTGGTAGCTCATGTGAGTCGTTTGCATCCCTTGCGTTTGAACGCCGTCCACCAAGTAATTATTCCCGTCCGAAGATGAGCCGTTAAACGAAACGTTCGCCAGACCGAGGTTCTGACTGCGGTCGCTCGCCGGGTCATTCCGGAAATTGCTAAGCCTCGATGCGCCGGCGTCAGTCAAGTTCAAGTCGAGCAGTTTGCGGCCGTTTAATGGCAGGTCCACGAGCGTGCGGTGATCGACAACGATGCCGATATCGGAGGTGTCGGACTTCATCAGCGGCGCCGCGGCCGTTACCTCCACCCGCTCGGTTGCGCTTCCGACATTGAGCACGATATCGAGCCGCTGTGTCTGAGCTACTTGAAGGGTGATGTCGGAGATGGCTGCCTTGGTGAATCCGGTTTGCTCGGCAGTCACACGATAGATGCCCACGGGCAGTGTGGGAGCGACGTAATCTCCGCTGACGTCGGTGGAAACGCTCCGAGTTAAGCCCGTGTCCTGGTTCAGGATCGTAATCGTCGCGTTGGGAACGACGGCGCCGCTTTGATCGGTCACCCTTCCGACAAGTGTCGCGGTGACAACCTGAGCACTCGTGATGCCGGTCCCCGGGAACACACCAATCAGTAGAAACAAGAGCGCCTTTGGCATGCTCTTCATGGTGTCCTCCTTCTTTGCCCAGAGTTTGCAAAATGCTGCAATCGAATACAGCATATTGGTGAAGGAATGGTAGGGCCTGCAAAGGCCAAAGTCAAGCAATTTCTTCCGGCGTCTTTGTCGACAGCACTTTGGCGCAGGGACCTCTTGGCGTTCTTCGAGGGATCAAAAGGGCGCCGCGGCTACCGAAGCAGGTTGCCTAGGCCCGCCGCCTAATTCTGGGCCGTTGATTCCAGAAAATCGATCGAAGCGCCTGCTACCCGGTCTATTTCTTTCGAGGCGTGATCATGGTGTCCACCGGCAGACGAAGGCCGGCCGCCGGCTTTGATCATGTTCGTGCCCGAGGCGGCTGGACACGTTCGTGCCCGAGGCGTCTGGAAACGATCATGGCGCTCTTCTTGATTTCCTGGATGAGGCGCTTCGTGTTCTCACCGGGGCCAAGCGTAGTCCCAGCCACCCCCAGCGCGCCAACAACAGTTCCCCGGTAATCGAAAACCGGCGCGGCCACGCCCCACAACCCCCGTCCAGATTCCTCGTTATCAGCGCCATACCCCTGTGCGCGGACCTGGGCGAGTTCTCTGACCAAGGCGGGATAAGACGTGATGGTGTGCGAGGTGACGGCCGGAAGTCCGGTCGCGTCGGCGAAGTCCTTCACGCGTTCTTGCGGGAAAAAAGCCAGCATCGCTTTGCCCGCCGCAGACTGATGAAAAAGGCGCCGCTGGCCAACGCGAGCCTGAATTTGAATATCGCCCCGTCCCTGAATGACATGGACATAGATCAATTCGTGTCCATCCGGGATGGCGAAATCAATCGTGAGATCGGTGATCTCAGCCAGACGCTCCAGTTCCGGAAGAACAACCTCAAAGGGCTTCACTTGTCCTAAAAGTCTGTTGCCCTCCGTAAACAGCTTCCACGTCAGAGAAAACGCTCGATCCTCGCTCCGCCGCACGTACCCGGTCTCTTGCAGGGTGTACAGGAGTACGTTCGCCGTACTCACAGGAATGTTGCAGCGCCGGGCCACCTCACTTATACTGTAGCCGCTGTTCTTTGCGGCCATCATCTCGAGGATCATAAAAGCTTTCTTGACGGCGGGAACCGTGTAGACTCCGCGTCCGGCGCCGGAGCGTTCACTTTTGGTTTTGTCTTTTGAAGATTGCAAGTCCGCCTCGGACAGGATTACAAGTGGCAGTAGATAGGTTCAGGCAGTAGCAATCGCAGCCCACGGACAGTGTATCACGGCCCCGCCCGGCGGATGACGCGGCCGGGGCGTTGTCCAGTCATAGCCCCATTCTTCAGCGCGAGTGAACCGTTCACCAGAACGTGCATCATACCATCGGCGATTTGATTCGGTTCGAACACTGTGCCACGCTCACGGAACCGCGACAAGTCGAAGATGGCGATATCAGCCCAGGCGCCGCGCTGGAGCACTCCCCGATCTCTGATCCCGAACGTCTTCGCCGGGAGTGAGGTCAGGCGGCGAACCGCCTCTTCCAGAGCGAAGGTTTTTGTCTCCTTCACGAAATGGTTCAGGAACCAGGATGCCCAGGTGTACGCGCCGTGGAAGCACCTGCCTGCGAGAGGTCCGTCGGTGGCCAGCGCCGTTGCGTCGGACCCAACCATGCAACTGGGGTGCTCGAACGGGAGTCGAAGATCAGCTTCATCATAGATTAACTCTATGATCAGGACCTCATGCAGCGTATCGATCTCGACGAGGAGAATGTCGTAGATGGCGTCCAGTGGGTCGACGCGGCCAGCGTTGGCGATGGCTGCGATGCTTTGCCGGGAAAGCTCGGGTTGGGCTTTGCATTCGAACAGGACAATTTTGTCCCACCGGCCCTGGGCTTCACCCACGACAATATTAGGGTATTGCTTGAGCTTCTTTCGTACGTCCGGATCGCGCAACCGCTTCTCGAGGGCGCTCTTGCCTCCCTCAGTCACCCAGGGCGGAAGCACGGCACTCAGATTGGTAATGCCGTAGTCCCGGGTATGCATGTCGCAGTTGACATTTAAGCCGTGTGCCTGGGCGGCCTCTACCTGAGCCATAGCCTGTTCAACGGCCGGACGCGCCTCGTGCTCGAGCCGAGCGACGACGCCTATGTGGGAAATCTGCACTGGGACCTGGCCCGCCTCCCCGGCCCGAATCGCTTCCGCAATGGTTTGGCGCGCCTGCCCGAACTCATTTCGTGTGTGCGTCGCGTAAATTCCCCCGCGCTTGGCGGTGACGCGGCACAAATCGATAATTTCCTCCTCCGGAGCTGCTCTTTCGGTTCCATACTCCAATCCCGTGGAGAACCCCAACGCTCCTTCATCGAGACTCTGTTCCAGCAACCGCCGCATGATACGTCTCTCGTCCTGGGTAGCGGCGCGGTCGGCCAACCCTATGGCCGCCAGACGCAGATTCCCGTTGGGCACCAGCGTGGCCACATTAACAGCCGGCTGCCGTGCCTCCAAAGCCTCCAGATATTGACCCATTGTTCGCCACTCGATGGGATACGCGGAATGCACACCGTAAATGTTTATCTTCGCTAGGTCCGGATCCTTAATCGGCGCGCACCCGTGGCCGCAGTTACCCACAATCTCTAAAGTCACGCCCTGAGTGATCGAACTGACCGCGCGCGGGTCGACCAGGATGGTGAAATCGGAGTGGCTGTGGACGTCAATAAATCCGGGGGCAACGAACAGGCCTCGAGCATCGAGCACCGGCCAATCCGGCCGTCCAGCGATAGCTCCGATCTCGCTTATCCGTCCGTCTTTGATCAAAATGTCGCCGCGAAACGGCTGGCGGCCCGTGCCATCCACGATCGTTCCACCAGCGATTAACAACTCAGGTTGCATTTCGAGATTCCTCCGAGTTTCTCCTCCCCAGCACACAGCAGTGGTCGCCGTCAGTTGGGAATCACAGGCAGGACAATGTGTGACGGATGCCGCCTGTCGTGATACACGGCATTCTTGGCAACGATGCTGTGACTGCCGATCATATACGGG
>Ga0070741_10004101_pt1 | contig 34574 bp, 25 predicted proteins | sample Coa_R1_4_FD_66440 | JGI IMG/M metagenome (GOLD analysis project Ga0070741, IMG submission 66440) | Surface soil microbial communities from Centralia Pennsylvania, which are recovering from an underground coalmine fire - Coalmine... | ecosystem: Environmental > Terrestrial > Soil > Unclassified ... | reverse complement strand
ACCCCGCCGCCGTCAGCTCCGCGATCTGCTGCAACGTCGCATTCACATTCGCCGTCAGCGTCGTGGTCATCGACTGCACCGACACCGGCGCACCCCCGCCCACCAGCACACTGCCGACCTCAATCTGGCGAGAAACCCTCCGCTGAGCCAGCACCTGTGATCATCCTCTCCCGTTGGTGCCCCGCCGGGCCGGTTGCCCGAGCCCTCGCGGCGGCGTGAACACGACCGTTTCCGTTGCAGATACCGTCGTTTGGACATCTGTGAACCCGAGACCAGCGAGGCGTTCGATGACCTGCTCAACCAGCTCCTCGGGAGCGCTCGCGCCGGCACTCAAGCCCACCGTGCGGACACCGGCCAGCCACTCCGGGCGCAGGTGACTCGCATCGGGCAGGAGCCGAGCCTGCGCCCCGGCGGCCTGTGCGACCTCCACCATCCGGATCGTGTTGCTCGAGCTGGCCGATCCGACGACGAGCACAAGCTCACTGCGCGTGGCGATCGCCTTCACCGCTTCCTGCCGGTTCTGGGTCGCGTAGCAGATATCCTCGCCATTCGGCCCGTCCAGTGCGGGAAACCGCTCGCGGAGCACGGAGACGATCTCGGCGGTCTCGTCCACGGACAGCGTGGTCTGGGTGAGATAGGCGGCCGGCGTCCCGGGCGGTAGGTCAAGCCGGGCAGCCTCGTCCGCGCTCTCCACGATGACCGTCCGGTCCGGCGCCTCCCCGAACGTGCCCTCGATCTCCTCGTGGTCGGCGTGCCCGATGAGGATCAGCGTCCGCTTGTCGCGGGCGAACCTGCGGGCCTCCTGGTGCACCTTGGCCACCAGCGGGCAGGTCGCGTCGATGACCGCCAGCTGCCGCGCCGCGGCGTTGCGGCGCACCTGCGGGGAGACGCCGTGCGCGGAAAAGATGCACACCGCTCCCTCCGGTACCTCCGTCTCCGAATCGACGAACCTGGCGCCCCGCTCCTCGAGCTGGCGCACCACGTGGTCGTTATGCACGATCTGTTTGCGCACATACACCGGGGCGCCATAAATCTCGAGCGCGCGTTCCACGATGTCGATTGCCCTGCGCACACCGGCGCAAAATCCGTGCGGCTCGGCAAGAATGACCTTCTTGCCAGCCGGCCGCGCTATGTCAGACATTCTTTTTCCAATCGCTGATTGTCATCGAGAATGGCTTCGGTGACTGACCTGGCGATGTGCTGGCCGGTCAGGCCGGCCTGCTCGAGGATGCCGGCTCTGGTGCCGTGCGTCAGGAATTCCTGGGCAAGGCCGAACGTCATTACCGGGGTACGGACCCCGGCCTGGCGCAGCGCACGGGCCGCGGCGTCGCCGAAGCCGCCGGCGATGCCGTTGTCCTCCACGGTGACGACCAGCCGCACGTCGCGAGCCGCCGAGGTGAGCGCCGGGTCGACCGGCTTCACCCACCGCGGGTCGACGGCGAGCGCGCCGATGCCCTGGTCGGCCAGCCGGGCAGCCGCGTCGGCGCACACGCCGGCCATCACGCCGGCGCCCGCCAGCAGCACGTCGGTTGCCATAGCGGCACCCGGCTGGGCCACGATGTCCATGCCGCCGAGCCGGCCGTAGCCCGGGATATGGCCGTCGGCCGGCGCCTTGGGGAAGCGGAGCATGGTCGGGCCGGCCGAGTCGGCCAGCGCCTCGGCGAGCAGCTCGGCCAGCCGCTGCGCGTCGCGTGGCGCGGCTATCCGCAGCCCGGGGACCAGCTGGCCGATCGAGCCGTCCCACATACCGTGATGGCTCGCGCCGTCCGGCCCGGTCACCCCGGCGCGGTCCAGCACGAACGTGACCGGCAGCCGGTGCAGGGCGACGTCGGTCAGCAGCTGGTCGAACGCGCGGTTCAGGAACGTCGAGTACAGCGCGACCACCGGGTGCAGGCCGCCCATCGCCAGCCCCGCCGCGCTGGTCACCGCGTGCTGTTCGGCGATCCCCACGTCGAAGACCCGGTCCGGGTAAGCCGCCGCGAACCGCGCGAGCCCGGTCGGGTGCAGCATCGCCGCGGTGATCGCCACCACGTCGGGACGCTCGCCGCCGATCCGCGCGATCTCGTCCCCGAACACATCCGACCAGGTCCGCGCCGCCGCCTTGGCCGGCGCCCCGGTCAACGGATCGGTCCCGGCCGCGACCTGATGCAGGCAGTCCTCGTCGTTGTTCTCGGCCGGCGCGTAGCCGGCGCCCTTGCGGGTCAGCACGTGCACGAGCACCGGCCCGGCATGCCCCCGCGCCCGCGTCAGCGCCTGCTCCGTCGCGGCCTCGTCGTGGCCATCGACCGGCCCGATGTACGTCAGGCCCAGGTCATTCTCGTACCCCTGTGTCGTCCGCAGCTGGGCGAGATGCATGGCGATCGCCCCGTGGGTCGGCGAGTACGACCGGCCGTTGTCGTTGACGACGATCACGACCCGGTTCGTCTTCGCCGCGATGTTGTTCAGCGCCTCCCACGCCATCCCGCCGGTCAGCGCGCCGTCGCCGATGACCGCGACGACCGTCCGGTCCCGCTGTCCCCGGAGCCAGAATGCCGTCGCCAGCCCGTCGGCGTACGACAACGACGTCGACGCGTGCGAGTTCTCCACGTGATCATGCGGCGATTCCGCGCGGCTGGGATATCCCGACATGCCGCCTGGCTGCCGCAACGTGGCGAACGCTGCCTGCCGGCCGGTCAGCAGCTTGTGCACATAAGCCTGGTGGCCGGTGTCAAAGATCAGCGGATCACGCGGCGAGTCAAACACGCGGTGCAACGCGATCGTGAGCTCCACCACGCCGAGGTTCGGCCCCAGGTGCCCGCTGTTCGCCGACACCGTCGCGATCAACCGGTCCCTGATCTCCGCGGCCAGGGCAGTCAGCTCATCCTGCCCGAGGTCCGTCAGATCTCGCGGGTCACTGATCGAATCGAGAAAACCCATGCAGCAATGCTTGTGGTCCAAACGGAGTTGTCGCTAGAGACAACGTATTGTCCCGGACCAGCCCATATGACAGGGCCTTGCTATTGGACGCCCGCCAAGCCGACGCCAAGCCGCTGAACAGTCATAGCCAAGTCCGCCGGCCGATGCTTGGTGCAACCGAGAAGATCCGATTCTGCCACTCAAGTGTCACATCCGCGCGCTGTCCGGAGTCTCAATGATGAATTCCCGCGTACGGCTGAGGTAACAGGAAGGCGCGTTTCATGACCCTAAGGCAGGAGCGGCGGAACTCAGCGGATGAGACCAGGGAGCCCGACCCGCGGCGCTGGCTCGCGCTGGCGGTGCTGGCGGCAATGCAGTTCATGCTCGTTCTCGACATGACCGTGGTAAACGTCGCGCTCCCCAAGATTCAGACGGACCTGCATTTTTCCCATTCGGATCTGGCGTGGGTGATCAACGGCTACGTGCTGACGGCCGGCGGGTTCCTGCTGCTGGGCGGGCGGCTGTCCGACATGTTCGGGCGCCGGCGCCTGTTCCTGGCCGGCGTGCTGGTCTTCGGGGTGTCGTCGTGTGTCTGCGGCGCCGCGGTCTCGTCGTCGATGCTGGTGGCCAGCCGGTTCGTGCAGGGAACCGGAGAGGCGCTGGCTGGCCCCGCGGCGCTCGGCATGATACCCGTGCTGTTCCCCGACAACCGGGAACGGATGAAGGCACTGGGCGCCTGGGGTGGCATCGCCGGGATAGCCGGGACGCTCGGCTCGGTGATCTCCGGGGCGCTCACCGACGTGGACTGGCGATGGATCTTCTACATCAACATCCCGGTCGTCCTGTTCGCGCTTGTCATGGTGCCGCGCGTGCTGCCGGAGAACCAGATGGCCCGTGCCGCCCACCGGATCGATGTGCCGGGGGCCGTCACGGCGACCGGCGGACTTGTGGCAATCGTCTACGGCCTGCTCCAGGCCGCCTCGGACCCGTGGGCCTCCTGGCAGGTGCTGGCGCCGCTGCTGGGCGGGGTCGCCCTGCTGGTCGTCATGGTGGTGGTGGAGACTCGCACCCCCGAGCCGCTGATCCCGCTGCGTTTCCTGGCCAACCGGACCAGGGTGACCTCCAACGTGCTGAGCATGGTCATCTGGGCGGTGTTCATCGGCTATGCGGTCCTGCTGAACCTGTACATGCAGCAGGTCCTGCACTATTCCCCGCTGCGGACGGGACTGCTGAACCTGCCGCGCGGCGGCGCGATAGCCGTCGGGCTCGTCTTGTGCACGAAGCTGATGCCGCGGGTCGGCGTCAAGCCGGTGCTGGCCGTCGGCTTTCTCGGCAGCGCGGCGGGACTGTGGGTGTCCAGCTACATTCACGTCGGCTCGTCCTACGCCAGCGCGATCCTGCCCGGAATCGTCGTGTTCGGCGTCTTCAGCGGGCTCTGCTACCCGGGCCTGATCAACGGCGCGCTGCACGGGGTCACCGGACAGGATTCCGGCCTGGCTTCCGGGGTGCAGAACGCCATGCAGCAGATCGGCGCGGCGCTCGGCCTGTCCGCCATGGTCACGCTCGCGCTCCGGTACACACAGCACAAAGTTCATGCCGGAGCGCTGCCGGCCGTCGCCCAGACCGACGGCTACGTGCTGGCGTTCCGCGTCGGCGCCATCGCGCTCGCCGTCGGTGGCGTGCTCGCCCTCATCCTGCTCGAACGCGTGACCACCAAGATGCGCATGGCCCTCGCCGAAGTCCCTGCCACGTCGTGAAAGGATCGACATGCAAACAATCGAGGTTCCGGTTCTGATCGTGGGCGGCGGCGGATGCGGTCTGTCCGCCTCGGTCTTCCTGTCCGACCACGGCGTCGGCCACCTGCTGGTGGAGCGGCACGCGGACACGTCGAACCTCCCGAAGGCGCATTACCTCAACCAGCGCACGATGGAGATCTTCCGTCAGCACGGGCTCTACGGGGCGGTGGCCGCGCAGGGGGCGCCGCCGGACAGCATGGGCAAGGTGCGCTGGCAGACCACGCTGGCCGGCGAGGAACCGCTGGATGGGCGGCTGATCGGTGAGATAGACGCGTTCGGCGGCGGCGCGCTGCGCGAGAGATACGTCGCGGCCGCGGCCGTCATGCCCACCAAGCTGCCGCAGGTCCGGCTGGAGCCGATCCTGCGCCGGCACGCCGAGGAGCGCAATCCGGGACGCATCCTGTTCGGCCACGAACTGACCACGCTGTCCGACAACGGTGATCGCGTCATCGCCGAGATCACTGACGTCGAGACCGGGGAGATCACCACCGTCGCGGCACAGTACGTGATCGCCGCCGACGCCGGACGGACGGTCGGTCCCGCGCTCGGCGTGGAGATGCAGGGCCTGCCCGCACTGCGCAACGCCACGACGGTCTACTTCTCCGCCGACCTGTCACCGTGGTGGCAGGAAGGCTCGCTCATCACCGCGTTCATCAACCCATACCGCCCGGACTACTCCGGCGCCCTCATCGAGTTCGGACCGACGTGGGGGAAGAACTGCGAGGAATGGGGCCTGCATATGATCGTCGACGACCTGGACTGGTCCGACGAGCAGGCGGTGATCGCCAAGATTCGTGAGATCCTCCGCGTCCCCGGCCTGGACCTGACCCTGCATCAGGTGACGCAGTGGACCGTCGACGCGGTGCTCGCCAGCTGTTACCGGCACGGACGTGTGCTGCTCGCCGGCGACGCCGCGCATCGCATGCCGCCCGCCGTCGGGCTCGGCCTGAACACCTGTATCCAGGACGCGCACAACCTGGTCTGGAAGCTGGCCGCGGTGCTCGGCGGCCGCGCACCCGACAGCCTGCTCGACACCTACGACGCGGAGCGGCGACCCATCGCCCGATACAACATGGAATGGGCGATGTCCGCGTCGATCCACTTCCAGATCATCATGGACGGCGTCATCGGCCTCAACCAGTACATCCCGCCGCAGCGCCGGACCGCGATGTTCTTCGGGTACTTCGCCCCGACTCCGGTCGGCGCGGCCCAGCGGGTGCGAGCCGCGGAAATCATGGCCACCCACCGCGCCGAGTGCCAGGCGCACGACGTGGAGATGGGCTTCGTCTACGAGCAGGGTGCGGTCGTCCCCGACGGCAGCCCAACACCAGCCCGCGCGCCCATGGGTGACGTGTACCACCCCACAACCCGCCCCGGGCACCGGCTGCCGCACACGTGGCTCGACCGCGGCGGCAGCCGCCTGTCGACCCACGACCTGGCCGGCACCGCGACCGGCTTCGTGCTGATCACCGGCCCGGGGGGCACACCATGGTGCGAGGCTGCCGCGCAGGTTTCGGAGAAGTTCTCGGTCCCGATCACCGCGGTCACCATCGGTACTGACGCGGAGTACGCCGACGTCGACGGCAGGTGGGCGGCCGTCCGTGAGATTACCGACGAGGGTGCCATCCTGGTGCGCCCCGATAACCATGTGGCGTGGCGCAGCGGCAATGGCAGCGAGAACCCGGTGGACGTGCTGGGGGATGCGATCTCCCGCGTTCTGGACCACAACGCCTCGTAGAAGGAAGCAGCAGCACATGATCAGCAGAAGGTCCTTCCTTGCTGGCGCGGGCGGAGCGGCGCTGGCCGCGACGGCGCTACCGGGTACCGCCCGCGCCCTGACCAAGTCGGGGATCAACTGGAACCAGCTGAGCGGTCATCTCCAGGGGCGGCTGGTGCGGCCGGCGGACGCGAGTTATCCCACCGCCAAGGAGCTGTACCTGGCTCAGTTCGACGGCACCCACCCGCAGGCGATCGCGTACTGCGCCTCCCCGGCCGACGTGGCGCTCTGCCTTGGCTTCGCGCAGGACAACGCCCTGTCCATCGCCGCGCGCAGCGGCGGCCACAGCGCCGGCGGATACTCCACGACACCGGGTCTGGTCATCGACGTGTCCGGGCTCAACTCCGTCACCCTCGGGCAGGGCTCGGCGACGATCGGCCCGGGGGCGGAACTCGTCGACATCACGAACACGCTCGCCCCGGCCGGGCTGGCGATCTCCGGGGGCTACTGCCCGACGGTCGCGGCCGGCGGCTACCTCCAGGGCGGTGGCGTGGGCCTGTTCACCCGGAGCATGGGCATCGCGTCGGACAAGGTGACGCAGGCGGAGGTGGTGCTCGCCGACGGCAGGGTGGTGACCGCGTCCCCCGAGCAGAACAGCGACCTGTACTGGGCGCTGCGCGGGGGCGGCGGCGGCAACTTCGGGGTCGTGACTTCCTACACGATCACCCCGACGCCGCTGACCACCATTTCCGTAGGCGAACTCTTCTGGACCTATGACCAGGCGCTGGACTTCCTTGACGGCTGGACACGGTATCTGGCCGACGCGCCGTGGACGGTCGGCGGCGGCAGCAGGATCATGCTGCCGGACGCGGCGCCCGGCAAGGTCCCGGTAGTGGCGCTGATATTCGGTTCCGTGGACCCGGCGGGGTTCGCCACCGAGATCGACCGGCTTGTCGCCATGATCGGCCACGCCCCGGCGAACAAGCAGATCATCACCGCGCCCTACCAGCCGATCCTGATGGGTCTTTACGGCTGCACCGACCTCACGGTGGATGAATGCCACCTCGTCAGCAGCGCGTTTCCCGGGGCAGAGGTGCCGCGGTCGGCGCTCGGACTCGAGCGCGGTCGCATGTTCAGCCGCCCGATGCCGCGGGCGGGATGGGAGAAGGCGCTCGCGATCTTCGACACCGAACGGCTGGCCGGGCAGTCGCACGAATTGCAGGTCTCCGGCCTCGGCGGGGCGGCCAACACTGTCTCGCGCACCGCGACCGCGTACGTGCACCGCGACACCCTGTTCATGGCCAACTTCCTCGCCTCGAACGTCACCGGGCCAGTCTCCGGCGAGGCAAGAGCCGCCGCGGAACGGTTCGTCGATACCGGTTTCGCCGCGCTCGATCCCTATTCGAACCGCGAGTCGTACCAGAACTTCATCGACCCGAGGCTGCCGGACTGGCAGCGCTCCTATTACGCGGAGAACTATCCGCGGTTGATGCGGGTCAAGCGCGACTACGACCCGTATCACGTCTTCCGTTTCGCGCAGAGCATCCGCTGACCCGCGTGGCACATCGCGAGCAGAGACCGAATCCTGCCGCTGACGGTTCCTGAATGGGTAGTTCCCTAACCGGGACATTTAACCCATTCCGTGCGCGCCGTCGGGCGTGCCAGATTGTTGCGGACACTTACCCCCCCGATCCGGGGGGGTAAGTGTCCGCAATCATTTCCGGGGCGCCCTCCGCCAGGCCGGCATGGCCGGGATGACCGCGCCAGGTCGGCGCCAAGTCGCGGAACAGTGGCTGCCAAGTTCTGTGGGCGAGCCTTGACGCATGGAACGGGAAGATTCGGTGCTAGGTCTTTATTCGGCTATTGAGGAATCGGCTCAGCTGCTTGAGGTGGCGTGCTCGCGCGAGAAAGTCCTGCCTATCTTGTCCGTGTACGGGGATGGCCTCGCGCAGGCGATGATCGCATTCAGGGTGGCGACCGGGGCACGCCACGTGGGGGAGCTTGACTGCCGTTTCACGGTTCCGCGGGACGTCGATCCCTTCGCGCTGGCCGTGTCGCACGGCTTGCTCGCCAGGACCGCCCACCCGGTCAGCCACCTGCTCACGGATATCGCAGAGAAATGCGCCGTTGACTCCTACGGGATTGACTTCGGAGTCGTCGGGGGATTCAAGAAGATCTGGCTGGTCCTGCCCCGCGCTGACCTTCAGCCGGTGGCGACGCTCGCCGGCATTGCGTCCATGCCGCGCAGCCTCGGCGAGAACAGTGAATTCTTCGCCCGGCACCGGCTTGGTGACACGGCGGGCCTGCTCGGTATCGACTACCGGAACAAGACGGTAAATGTGTACTTCGGTGAGCAGCCCGCTGAGTGCTTTGAACCGCAGACCGTACGATCGATGATTCGCGAGATCGAGCAGACGGAACCGAGCGAGCAGATGCTCAGGCTTGCCGAGAAGGCATTCGGGATCTATGTGACCCTGAATTGGGATTCCCCGACGCTCGAACGTATCTGCTTTGCCGTTGCGACCGATGATCCGGCGGAGCTGCCGGTCCGGCTTGACCCGAAAATCGAGCGGTTCGTGGCACATGTAAAGCGCTCAGTACCCGGCGGGAAGTTCGTCTACGCGGTGGCGTCCTCGCCCGACGGCGAATACTACAAGCTTCAAGCCTATTACCGATGGCGGCCCGAAGTGCTGGACATCATGCAATTGTCCGACGGTGCCATCAAGGAACCGGTGTAGCGCGCTGCCGCGACAGTTTCTGACCCACAGGATCGAGGTTGGCCGTGCCGACTCTTACCCGCGAAACCGAAATGGACGGCGCGCTCGCCCAGGTGTCCGGCCTGCTGTCCAGCTTCCTGTCCGTGAAGGCCGCGACCGCCGCTCATCCGGAACTCGCGCGGCTGGCGCGGCTCCTGGCCGGGTTCGTCACCGGCGGCAAGGGCCTGCGGCCACAGCTGTGCGTGGCCGGCTGGCTAGCCGCCGGCGGCTCCGGCGGCTCCGGCCCCCTCGGCACCGGCCCCAGCGACTCCGGCCCCGGCGGCACTGGCCCCGGCGGCACTGGCCCCGGCGACTCCGGCCCCGGCGGCACTGGCCCCGGCGGCACTGGCTCCAGCGACTCTGGCCTCGGAGACGCGGTGCTCCACGCGGCGGCCTCGCTCGAGCTGTTTCACGCGTTCGCGCTCATCCAGGACGACGTGATGGACGGCTCGGTTACCCGTCGCGGCAAACTGGCGATGCACTGCGCCCTCGCGACCGTGTACCCCGCCGCCGCGGATCCGGACGACTCAGCCGATACGAGCCGCAAGGCGTTCCAGTTCGGGTGCAACGCGGCCGTGCTACTCGGTGACCTCGCACTCGTGTGGTCGAACGAACTGCTCGCCGACGCACCGCTGAGCGGCGCCCAGCGCGATGCCGCCGGGCCGGTGATAAGCGCGATGCGCACCGAGGTCATCTTCGGCCAGTATCTCGACCTGCTCGCGACCGGCAGCAAGGACGGCGACGTGGCCGCGACGCTGGCGGTGGCCCGGTACAAGACCGCGAGCTACACGGTGCACCGGCCGCTCCAGCTCGGCGCGGTGCTGGCCGGTGCCGGCCCGGCAGTGCTGGACGCCTGCCGCGATGTCGGCATCCCGCTCGGGGAAGCGTTCCAGCTCCGCGACGACCTGCTCGGCGTGTTCGGCGATCCGGCCCGGACCGGGAAACCCCGCCTGGACGATCTGCGCGAGGGCAAGCACACCACGCTGATGGCGCTGGCGATGCAACGGGCCGACCCGGCGCAGGCGCGCCAGCTCCGCCGCATGGTCGGTGATCCGCGACTGGACGAAGCCGGTGCGTGCACCGTGCGCGGGATCCTCGAGAGCACGGGGGCGCGGGCCGAGGTTGAGCGCATGATCGCGACCAGGTACCGGCAGGCTCAAGCCGCCCTGCGGGATGCGCCGTTCACCATGGCCGGATCCGCCACGCTGGCCCGGCTGGCAAGCAGTGTCGTGGAAAGGGATTCGTGAGATGAGACCAGCGGATGTGACGCGTGCGACCCCGGTACCGTGGCCCGCCGAGGTCGACCCGGAGCACGTGTCCGCGGCCACTTCCCGGCTGGCCGCATACGTCGGCAGCAGGGTCGATCCCGACGGCGCGATACGCGAGGAGTGCCAGAGCCGGGTGCTGGAGTCGGCGCTGGCGTTGACGCTGATGACCCGCATCGGTCACGTCTCGCCTGCCCGGGACCGCCTGCTCGCCTTCCTCCAGGCGCAGCACGACGCGCCGCTTGAGCTCGACCGCGTCCTCGCCACGCTGGCCGTCGGCCAGGCCGCCGGCCACAACTCAGCCGGCCACAACTCAGCCGGCCACAACTCAGCCGGCCACAACTCAGCCGGCCACAACTCAGCGGGCCGGACCTCAGCGGGCCGGACCGCGGCCGGCGTAGCCGACGAGGTCCTTGTCGGCAAGCTGACCGATGCCGTGCTCGGCGCCGCACCGGGATTCATCTCTGCCCGCCGCCGCATGATGGTCCACGCGGTGCTGTCGGTACTCGGCTGCCCGTTGCCGCCCGATGTCGCGGCTGCGGCCTGCGCAAAGCCCCCCACCGGTCCGATGCACTCCTGGGCGGTCGTCCAGCAGGCCGCAGTGACGGCGATCATCGGCACGGCCGGGGGAGTCAGCAACGAGGCCACCGCCGCCGCGCTCCGCACGCTGACCGCCACGCATCCGGCGACGACGGTCTGGGAAGGCTATGTGCTCATGCACCTGCTGGCGCTGCACGGGCTCACCGGGTTTCCCGGCCAGGAAGCGACGGTGCGCAGCGGCCTGGAAACACTGCTGTGGTACCAGCGGGCCGACGGCGGCTTTCCGTTCGTGGCCGAGATGCACAACTGGTGCACCTCGACCGCGGGCATCAGCCTCGCCGCGGCCGGTGCGCCCGCTGGGCTGCTACGCGCGATGGCGGGGATGCTCGCCGCCCACCAGGGTGGCGCCACCCGGCGCTCCCTTTCCCGCGGCGCGGGGCTCACCGGCGGCTGGTCCATGTCCGCCAACGTGGCGCTGAACGACGCCGACGACACCTCATGTGCCCTTGAGTTCCTCCAGGCAACCGATCCGGTCGCGTTCGGCGGGGCGGTGGCGCGCGGGGTGGACGCGCTGCTGGCCATACAGGGCGCGGACGGCGGGTTTCCCACGTATGTCGCCGGCGCCTCTTCCGAGCCGTGCATGACCGCCGCGGCCATCAACGCGCTCGCGCCGCATCCGCGGACCGCGATCGCGCGGGAACGCGCCTTGGCGTTCCTCGCCGAGAGCCAGCATCCCGACGGCGGGTTCGAGCCAGGATGGAGCCGCAGCCGCCTGCATACGCTGTTCCGCGCGCGGCTAGCCGCCTGCGCCGCACCCGCGGACGACCGCCGCACCGCCGCCGTGGCGGAGCGGATCGAGCGGACGGTGCGCGAGACGCAGAACGACGACGGCGGCTGGGGCATGCAGCCCGGTGATCCCAGCGACGATGTCAGCACCGGCTACGGGCTGATCACACTGTGTTATGGCAGCGAACCCGCGCCCATCGGGCGTGCCCTGTCCTGGCTGCTCGCACGCCAGAACGCGGACGGCGGTTACGACGGCCCGCCGGACATGGTCGGTCCGCGCCCGTTCCCCTATCATTTCCCGATCCTGACCGATGCTCCCGTGCTGCTCGCGTTCGGCCATGTCCGCTGCCTGGTACAGGGCGGTGCGACGATGCTCCAGACGGTGGTCCAGACGGTGGCTTTACCGCGGCCACGTAGCCTCGCGGGAACCCGGCCCCGCACATTCCAGTTGACCGCGGCGAGCGCGGACGGGAAGCTTGACTGATGCGGCAAGCCGACATCACAAGCTAGGCCGGGGGGAATGGAATTCGCGCTTCTGGGTCCTGTCGAGGCCCGTACGGGGGGCCGCTGTGTGGAGATCGGGCACGCGCGGCAGCGCTGTGTGCTGGCCGTCCTTTTGATAGAAGCCAACCAGAGCGTGCCGGCCGACCGGCTCATCGAACGCGTATGGGGTGACGAGCCGCCCCGGTCGGTGCGCAACGTGCTGTCCGGCTACCTGACCCGGCTCCGGGCAGCCCTCAGCGAATCTTCCGAACAGGGCGTGCTGCTGGCCAGGACCGCGGCGGGTTACCGGATGTCGGTCCCCGAGGACGCTGTGGACCTGCACCGCTTCCGCCGTCTGGTGGTCGCCGCCCGGGCAGCGCCCGACGATGACCGGCGCGGCGAGACGCTCGACGAAGCGCTGCGCCTGTGGCGTGGCTCGCCGTTCTGCGGCCTGTCGAGCCCGTGGCTGGACGCCGTCCGCCGCACGCTGGAAAACGAGCGCATAGCCGCGCTCATCGAGCGCAATGACGTGGCGCTGCGGCAGGGGCGGGCTCGGGAATTGCTCGCGGACCTGGCCGAGGAAACGGCCACGTGGCCGCTGAACGAGTCGCTGGCACGACAGCAGATGATCGCGCTGCACCGATCGGGCCGTTCGGCTGAGGCACTGGACAGGTTCGAGCGGATCCGCCGGCGGCTCGCCGCGGAACTAGGCGCCGACCCGGCGGTAGAACTGCGCCGGGTGCACGAGCAGATACTGCGCCATGATCCCGACCTCGACCTCGCGGATCGCCGCGCCGCACGACCGAGCCGGGTGATTCCACGACAGCTCCCGCACGCCGTATCGAACTTCACCGGACGGCAGGCCGAACTGGACACCCTCCAGCGCTTCGCGGGCAGCTTGGGCGAGCTCGGCGGGCAGCGTCCGGCGTGGAGCCCGGCGATGGTGATCTCGGCCCTCGATGGTGCCGCCGGGGTCGGCAAGACCGCGCTTGCCATCCGTTTCGCACACCAGATCGCGGACCGCTTCCCGGACGGGCAGCTCTATGTCAACCTCCGGGGCTTCGACCCGACCGATCCACCGCTCGCACCGGGAGAAGCACTGATCGGCTTCCTCCGCGCGCTCGGCGTGGACCCACGGCAGATCCCGAGCGATCTGGATTCCCAGGCCGGCCTCTACCGTAGTGTGCTGGCCGGCCAGCGGATCCTCGTCATCCTGGACAACGCCGCCACCGCCGAGCAAGTCAGTCCGCTGCTGCCGGGAACCGGGGCCTGCGCGGTCATCGTCACAAGCAGGAACCGGCTCAGCGCCTTGGGGGCTGGCCACGGAGCCCGGCTGCTTACCCTCGGCATGCTGGAGCCTGCCCAGGCCATGACGCTGCTCGCACGTGTCGCCGGCCCGGAGCGGGTGGCCAGGGAGAGCGCGGCGGCCGCCGACATCGCACGCCTATGCGGCCTGCTGCCGCTGGCATTGCGCATCTGCGGTGAGCATCTCGCGGCGCACCCGCACCTCAAGCTATCCGAGCTCGCCGAACGGCTTGCCTGCGAGCACGGGCGCCTCGACGTGCTGACGACCGACGACGGCCACATGGCCATCCGCGCCTCCCTGTCCTTGTCCTATCGCGGGCTGACGGCCGAGGTGGCTGCCCTGTTCCGGTTGCTCGGCCTGCATCCGGGCACCGAGTTCAGCGTCGGGTCGATCGCGGCGGTGGCCGGAGCCGACGTCGCGGTCGCACGCGGGCGCGCCCAGACCTTGAGCCAGCTTCACCTGGTCGACGAGATCGAGGCCGACCGGTACCGGATGCACGACCTGATCCGGGTCTACGCGGCCGAGCGCGCTGCCGAGGAGGACACCGCGGCCGCCCGCCACGCCGCGACCCAGCGGCTGCTGAGCTGGTATCTGCACTCCGCCGACGCGGCGGGTGCCGTCCTGCGGCCGCAGCGTCCGCGCATGCCGCTCGGTCCGCCGGTCGCGGACTGCCACCCGGCGGAGTTCGCCAGCTTCTCCCAAGCCCTGGACTGGTGTGAACGTGAGCGGGTGAACCTGGTGCCGGCCACCAGGATGGCCGCGGCGATAGGCGATCACCTGACCGCGTCGCAGCTGCCGAGCGTCTTGGTCGACTACTTCTTCCTGCGCAAGCCGTGGCCCGAGTGGATCACCACCCACGAGATCGGCCTGGAGTCCGCGCAGGTGCTCGGCAATTCACCGGGTGTGGCGGGGATGCTGACCGGTCTCGGTGTCGCCTACAACGACATCCGCAGGTCCGACGACGCCATCGACTGCCTGGAACAGGCCCTGCCGCATTGGCGGCGCATCGGCTTCACGCTGCAAGAGGCATTCACCCACTATGCGCTGGGCGCCGCCTACCGGGAAACCGGCCGCCACACCGCGGCGCTCGGCCAGCTCGAGCACTCGCTGAGCCTGTTCCGCAAGCTTGCCAGCGAGTGGGGACAGGGCGTCGTATTGCGCCAGCTCGGCGAGACCTACCGGAACCTGCGGCGTTTCGACGAGGCGATCGTGACCCTGGACGAGGCGCTGGCAATCTGCCGCGATTCCCGCGACAGGTACGGTGTCGGCTGCATATTGCACGAGCTGGGCTCGGCGTACCTCGACCTCGAACGGCCCGGGAACGCGGTCGACAACCTGCGCAAGGCCCTGGCGATCCGGCGGGAAACCGCCGACCGGCAGGGCGAGGCCAGGACGCTGCGCGCTCTCGGCCACGCCTACCGCGCACTTGGCCAGACCAGCAAGGGCCGTAGCTGCCTGCGCGAGTCCCTGGCGCTCCTGGAGGATCTCAGCGATCCCCGTAGCGAGGCGGTGGCGGGCGAACTGGCCAGCTGGGGCGGCGCGCCCTAAGAAATTCCCTGACCAGGTGTTCAATATCCACTCAACATGCTGTCAATACCCTAATGTCAGGATCGGTCATACCGCGGGGGGCGGTGGAAACGCTTCAGGGGGACACCACGTCGTAAGCGGCGAGATGCAAGGGGTAACGGGGAATGAACAATGCTTCCGATTTCGACACGATCGTCATGGACGCCGCGGATGCGCGGCGCATCGCCGAGCTGGAGCGGGAAGTGCGTCAGCTCCGGCATGTCAACGAAATACTGAAGGTGCACTTCGCGGGCGAGCCAGACACAATGCCGGACGCAGTGCGCGACACAGTGCCCGACACAGTGCCCGACACAGCCCCGGACGCACTGCGGCAGGTGCCGCTCGAGACACCAATGGACGGACCGATGGACGCACCGCGGGCGGCCTGGGCGCGACCGCCGCGGGTCCCGGCGGTGCAGCCGATGGCGGAGTTCCGGGTGCTAGGCCCGATAGAGGCGACGGTCGACGGGCAGGTGGTCGACCTGGGTGCGCCCAAGCAGCGTGCGATGCTTGCGCTGCTGGTCAGCCGCGCTGGTCAGCCGGTTCCGGTGGACCTGATCGTGGAGGAGCTGTGGACCGGACGGCCCCCGCCCTCGGCGATCACCTCGCTCCAGGCGTACGTGGCAAACCTCCGCAGGGTGCTGGAACCCGATCGGGCGCCACGGACGCCGGCCAGGGTGCTGTGCACGCGGGGTAAGGGCTATCTGCTCGACAGCCGCGTCGCCGTGGTCGATGCCAGCCGGTTCGGCGAGCGCGCCGCGGCGGGATGGCAAGCCCTGGACAGGGGTGATCCGCAGCGAGCGCTGATCGCGTTCGAGGTGGGCTTGGCGTTGTGGCGAGGGCAGGCTTACACGGAGGTCGCCGACGCCACGTATGTGGCGCCGGAGGTCGCACGCCTGGAGGAACTGCGGCTGTCGGCCATCGAGGGGCGGTGCGCGGCGCTGCTCGCGGTGGGCGCCCACGAGCTGGCGGCGGCCGAACTCGAGGCGTTCACGCAGACTCATCCGCTGCGCGAATACGGTTATGAGCTGCTGAGCCTCGCGCTGTACCGGTCCGGGCGGCAGGCCGACGCGCTAGCGGCGTTGCGGACCAATCAGCAGCGGCTGGCGCTTGAGCTGGGCATCGACCCCCGGCCGGTGCTCCAGCGCCTGGAGAAGGAAATCCTGAACCAGGCCCCGGCACTGGACTGGCACCCACCGCTGCCCGCGGCCGCTAGCCGCGAGCCAGGCCACGTTCGGTCGCGGCGATGATCCGCGGCCGCAACTCGCCGGGCGCGATGATCGCGTCCACCGAGCCCACCCGCTGAGCGCGCTGAATCGAATGCACGCTGTCGTATTCGGCCGCGACCTCTCCTAGCTTCTCCGCACGCACCGACGCCCGCACCTCGGCCAGCCGGGTCACGAGCCCGGCTGGCCGCATACCGCCAGCCGCCGCGATGCGGGCCTCCAGCTCCGTCACCCGCGGGTCCCGAGCGGTGCGCGCATCCACGTCGGCGGCGAATACCACCGCCGCGGCCGGCGTGCCGCCGAGCACCGAGGCGTACGAGCCGTCCACGGCGAGCACGGTCATGTTCGGGTTGAGCATCTTCGAGAACACCACGAACGCGCCGCCGTGATAACGCGAGATCACGCAGAACACGATGGGACCGCGGAAGTTGACGATCGCCCGGCCGATCTCGGCGCCGTACTCGAGCTGGAGCTTACGCATCGACTCCGGTGACCCGTCGAAGCCGGACAGGTTCGCCAGCACCACCAGCGGCCGGTTCCCGCTCGCCGCGTTGATGGCCCGCGCGACCTTCTTCGAGGACATCGGGAACAGCGTGCCCGCGGTATAGGAGTCCGGGCCGTCGGCGGGCGGGAACCCGTGCCGCGGCACCGGCCGCGACTCGATGCCGAGCAGGCATACCGGCAGCCCGCCCAGGTGCGCGTCCTGCACCACGGCGGTCTCCGCGTCGGCCAGCCCGGCCCAGCGTTCCAGCACGGGGTGGTCCTGGTCGGCCACCGCGCGCATCACCGTCCGGATGTCGAACGGCTTCTTGCGATCCGGATTGATCTCGCAGCAGAAGATGTCGCCGACCGTGGTGAACTCGCTCCCGTCAAGAACATGCGGATAACCGGAGATGTCCCGGTCGACGGGGTCGGTCGTGACGGCCCTGCGCGGGCCGTCCTCGCCGGGCAGCACGTAACTGTGGTCGTAGTACGACAGCAGCACGTCGTGCGCGGATCGCAGGTCGGGCGCCCAGTACTGCGCCTGGCCGTTCGGGCCCATCACCCGGTCGTATCCGCCGATGCCGAAGTTGTCTTCGGCCGACACGCCGCCGGCGAAGTCGAGCGATCGCTTGCCGGTCAGCACCATCGCCGAGTCCGGCGTCATCACCAGGATGCCCTTGGTATGCATGAGCATCGTGGCCTCGGCGTTCCAGTAGGACTGGGCACCGACGTTGACCCCGGTTACCACGACGTTGATCTCGCCGCCGGCCTGGGTGAACCGGACGATGCGGCGCAGCGCCGCCGCCGTCCAGTCCATGTTCTCGGTGCCCGAATCCATCGCGACGCGCGCGCCCGCCGACAACGCGTACCACTCGACGGGTACCCGCAGCCGCTGCGCCAGGTCCAGCGCCGCGATCACCCGGGCACACTCCGGTTCGGACAGCGCGCCGAGCGCCTTGACCGGATCGCCGAGCAGCACCACCCTGGTCATGCCCTCCGGGTACCGCTCGGCAGGCGTGACCGCCACCCCGGCCACGATGCTGGCCTTGTTGAGTCCCTTCGGCCGGCTGACCGGGGCCAGCGCCCCCGCATCGTCGAGGTCGTACTCGGTGAACGATCCGCCCGGCCCCGCGATCATGCCGGTCAGCTCGTAGGGGTAGACGGTGCCGCGGCGCCGCGCCCGCAGCACCTTCTGGCCGTAGTCGTCCAGCGGCGCGATCAGGTCGGCCGGCGGGTCGGCGGCGGCCCGCCAGACGCCGGCCGCGACGTCATAGGAAACCTGTACGGCCGCGCGGTGCAGCTCGCCGGTCTCCCGGTCCCGGCCGCGGCCGAGGAACAAGATCTCCGCCACTCCCGCGCCGCCGGTCGCCGGCACCACGCGCTGGACGACCGCGGTCAGTTCCTCCGGCGTCAGGTCACTCGGCGGCCACACGTAGAGGAAGATCCGGTTGGTGTCCAGGCCCTTGTTCGCTGGCCGCTGCTCCCGCACCTCGCGGATCGCGTCCATGCACGCGCCGAGAGCGCCCTCCAGCGTGGGCAATTCGAGGATGCGGCCTTCGTCGTCGCGCAGCGACGTCAGGTCGCCGACCTGCGCCACGGCGACCAGCCGCTCGTCGGAGGGGTTGTTCGGCGCGACACAGCGCAGCAGCTGGACGTCGTCGTACGCGGACGGCAGCCGGGTGAGCTCGAAGTTCGTCAGGCGCCCCAGCCGCAGCCGCTGCGCGGTGAGCGGATGCATGCCGCGGATCAGCCGTTCCTCGGTCAGGCCGGCCGGGGAGTTCCGGAACGTGAAGTGGTGGTGTGCCGCCGCCACGCTGCGCCCGACGACCGTCACCGTGATCCGGCGCGGCCCGCTGGGCAGCACCTCCCGTAGCTTGGCGGCCATCTCGTCGGCGTCGGCGGGCCGGCCAGGCCAGGTGAGGTAGATGTCGACGGCCGAATCCGCCTCGACCGCCGTCTCGGCCAGCTCACCGAAGCCGGCGACCATCGCCAGCAGCCGCCGTGGTTCCCCATCCATTTCATAAACAGCGGTGACGAACGGCCTTATCCCGCTCGGCTCGCAGCGCACCTCGGACAGCGCGTGTTCGGCGTAGTAGCGGCGGCAGACCGCCTCAAGCAGCGCGCCGGTGCCGGGACGGCCGATGCGCTGACCCAGCAGCCGCACGATCGGCTCGGGGCTGGCGACGATGTCCGCGATCCGCTCGTCGCGGCTGGCCGCGTCCGGATGCTGGTCGAGGTACCGCAGGTGGCGGCGCACCCGGGTGTAGACCTTGCCGCGGGTGCGCCGCAGCAGCGGCTGGGCGAACCAGCGGAATACCAGGCTGCGCGCGAGGTCGCCGACCGCCGGGAAGCGCAGCTGCGTGGCGCGGATCAGGTGTTCCAGCGTCTGGACAACGCTCTGCCGCAGCGTGTCCGGCGGTGGCGCCTCGGTGAGCCACCGTCGCAACAAGGCGGTGACAACCGTGACGCCGGGACCGGAGCGCTGCTGGCTGAGGAAGATCCGGAAGACCGCCTCCTCCAGTTCGGGTGTCCGGTCCAGCCCGTCGAGACCGTAGTGGCTCAGCACCCGGACCAGGCGACCTCGGAACGTGCGCGGCAGGCCGGCCCGCTCGTCATCGAGGCACTGGAGGTAGCTGTGGAAGTGTTCCCGAGGGCTGTGCAGCCGGGTGCCGGCCGTGGTCTCCTCGCCGTCTGGCATTCCCCAGGTGAGCTCGGACAGGTCGGCGAAGATCTCCAGCAGTCCGGTCTCGGCCGCCAGCGGCCGTTCGGACAGCTCGGCGCGCGCCGTGAGGTAGCCGGCCAGCGTGCCGCCGTCGTCGCACGGGTCGACGTCGAAACCGAGCACCCTGCCGCGCAGGTCCGCCATGCCGCGCCGCACCCGGTCCGCGGCGCACAGCCCGGACGGCGCGGCGGGCAGTTCCAGCTCGATGTGGCCGCTCCCCGGCACGGCAGCGCCAGCACCCGCGCCGTCGAGCGGCTCAAGGCGCAGCAGCGGCGCGCCCGCCTCGACCTGGCTGCCGACGTGGACCAGCGTCTGTTTGAGCACCGCACGGAACGGCGCGGGCAGGACGGTCTCCATCTTCATGCTCTCCAGGACCAGCATCGGCGCCCCCGCCGCGACCTCGTCCCCGGCCATCAGCGGTGTGGCTACCACCAGCGCCGGGGCGGGTGACCGGACCACCCCGCCCTCGTCGCGGCTGATCCGGTGGGTGACGCCGTCGATCTCGACCTGGTGGATCGGCCCGTGTGTGCCGGTGACCAGCCGGAAACGCCGGCCGTTGAGGTCGATCTGCCCGGCGTGCTCGCCGAAGCGATCCACGACCGCGTCGACGGTCCGCACGCCGTCAGGCTCCGGCGTCAGGAAACCGACGCGGTAGCGGCCGACGGCGGTTTCCGCGACGGTGAGCCGGTAGCCCTTGCCGCGCAGCGTGAGGTCGATCGGACGGCCGCTCTCGTGCCGTGTCTGAGGCCGCCCGCCGTGCGCGGTGGACAGCAGCCGCCGCAGTTCGACCTGCTTGCGGTCCTGGTAGGCCTCGATCGCCGCGACCGCCAGGGCGACACCGGAGTGCCGCCGTGACACCAGCCGGCCCTCGGCCCGCGCCCGGTCGATCCAGCCGGTGTCCGCGCTGCCGTCAAGCACCTCGGGCTGGTCGAGCACGTCGAGGAGGAAGCTCTTGCTGGTGGTGCCGCCGTCGATCAGGACGGTGGTCTCCCGTAGCGCGCGGCGCAGCCGGGACAGCGCCTCGGCCCGGTCCCGGCCGTAGCCGATGACCTTGGCGATCATCGAGTCGAAGTCGGCGGGGATCGAGTCACCGTCGCGGACGCCGGTGTCCACCCGGACGCCGGGACCCGCGGGCAGGCCGAGCAGCGCGATGCGGCCCGGGGCGGGCGCGAAGTCCCGGTCGGGATCCTCGGCGTTGAGCCTGGCCTCGATGGCGTGGCCGCGCTCGGACGGCCGCGGTCCAGTCAGCTTGCCGCCCGCGGCCACATGCAACATGGCCTTGACGAGATCCGTGCCGGTGGTGATCTCGGTGACCGGGTGCTCGACCTGGAGCCGGGTGTTCACCTCGAGGAACGCGAGCACGCGATCCGCCGGGCGGTACAAGAACTCCACCGTGGCGGCGCCCCGGTAGCCGGCGGCGGCCACGAGCCGCTCCGCCGCCGCCTTCAGCTCCTCGGCTTGCCCGGCGGGCAGCACCGGCGAGGACGACTCCTCGATGATCTTCTGGTTGCGGCGCTGGACGGAGCAGTCCCGCACCCCCAGCGCCCAAACCGTGCCCTGGCCGTCGGCGATCACTTGAACCTCGACGTGCCGTGCCTCGGTCACCAGGCGCTCCAGGAACAGCACACCGCTGCCAAAGGCCCGCTCGGCTTCCCGGCTGGTGCGCTCGTAGGCGTCGGTGAGCTCGGCGGGACTGGTGACGATCCGGATCCCGCGGCCGCCGCCACCCGCGGTCGCCTTGAGCATCAGCGGGTAGCCGATCCTCTCCGCCACGCGCAGCGCCGCGTCGAGATCCGCCACCGGACCCCGGCTCCACGGCGCGACCGGAACGCCCGCCCGCTCGGCGAGCAGCTTGGCGCCGATCTTGTCGCCCAGTGCGCGCATCGCTTCCGGGCCGGGCCCGATGAACGTTATCCCGAGCGTGCGGCACAACTCGGCGAACGCCGGATCCTCGGCGACGAAGCCCCAGCCCACCCACGCGGCGTCCGCGCCGGTCGCGGCCAGCGCGCGCTCCAGGACGGCCAGGTCCAGGTAGGGGCGCGCCGCGGCGGGGCCAAGGCAGTAGCTCAGATCCGCGTCCCGCACGAACGTGGCCCGGGCATCGGCGTCGGTGTAGAGCGCCACCGTTTCGATCCGCCGTCCGCCCGCCGCGTTCAGCTCACCGACGGCGTGGATGAGCCGCATCGCGGCCTCTGCGCGGTTGACGATCGCGATCCGGCCGAACACGGCTCAGGCCTGCCGCGCCATCAGTTCGGGGAGCCGGCGGGACAGTTCGATACGGCGCGCCTTCAGCGTGGCGGTGCGGGGCAGCAGGGCCAGGGGGATCTGGACCGGGTCGGCGAGCTGGGGGAACTCGGCGACGGCCGCGCGCCAGCGGTCAAGGTCCAGCGGCTGGTCCTTGCTGGTGCAGATCACCGGTATGGCCTGCGACGCCGGGCCCGGCACCACGACAAGCTCGCTCAGCTCCGCCAGCCTGTTCATCACGAGATCCTCGATCTCGAGGGTGCTGCTTACCCCGGGGATCATGTCCACCTCCCGGTCGAGCATGTGCAGGCAGCCGAACCTGCCGTGGTAGCCGACGTCGCCCATCCGCCACCAGCCGTCGTGCAGGTTCGCGTGATACTTGTCCTGCTCGCCGAAGTAGGTCTTGAGGTTCCCGGCCCACTTGACCTCGATGAAGCCGGGATTCTCCTTGGACGGCCGGTGGCCGCCCCGGCTCACCACGCGTACTCGCGGTCCGCCCGCCATCGGGTAACCGACGCAGCGTCCTTCGGTGGGCCTGGCGAACCTGCGGAAGTACGGCCGGCCGATCGCCGGTCCCACCTCGCTTTGCCCGTAGATCTGGTAGAACATCGGCGTTCGCCGCTCGGAGGAGTCCAGCAGCCGGCGGATCGTCCTGGGGTGGATCGCGTCGAACGTGCTGCTGAAGTACTTCACCGAAGCGAACGGCCTGCGCGGATCGCCGGCGAGTTCTTCCCAGGCCATGAACGAGTTGGGCAGCGCCTCGATGAGCCCGGGCCGGTGCTTGGCGAAGAACTCGGCGACGTGATCCGGGTCGGGCTCGCGCACGAGCAGGACCGGCAGCGCCTTCGAAAGGCAGATGGCCATCGCGGCGAAGTTCCGCGAGTGCAGGAACGGCACGTGGATTGCGACCGTCTCGGTCTTGCGCATGAACCAGAGCAGGAACAACTGCGGCCGGAGCCGCAGGCGCATGGTCCTGGGCGTGTGCACGACGAGCTTGGGCACCCCGGTGGTGCCGGACGTGTGGGTGATCATCGCGGGGTCATCAAGCCCCTGGAACACCGGCCGGACCCGCGGTGACCCGGCGAACTCGCTGAGCGCGGTGACGCTGACCACCGTTTTGGTCAGAACGGCCAGCGGTACTTCGGCCAGCACGTCTAGCTTGTGCTCGTCGGTGAGCAGATGCGGCTGATCCAGCCGCTCCAGCAACGCGCCGATCGTCGCGGCGTCGAGGTGATGCGACAGCATGACGGGAATCGCGCCGATGCGCGCCGCCGCGCACGCGAGCACCCAGACGTCGAAGTTATTCGCCTTGTAGATCACGATGCGCTCGCCGGACCGGACGCCGGCCGCCCGCAGCCGGGCCGCCAGGTCGTCCACGTGGTAGGCCAGCTCGGCAACCGTCAGCCGCCGTCCGGCTTCGGGCAGGACATCCAGATCGTGGTCGAGGGTGAGCACCGTGGCACCGTTGCTGATCGCGGCCGACTCCGCCACGATGCCGATGTAAAGACCGCGCTTGCGTGCTGAGCTGCTGAACATATGCCGAGCATCGGTCCACGGACTTGGCTCGGACTGTGCGGCAGGTTGGCAACGGCTTGGCAGCCGTCAAAGGGACAGGAACACTGAGCCGAACGACGTGAAGTGGGCGGCCACCGCGGTGCCGGGCGGACAGGGAACCGGGTCGGTCATGCCGCCGGTCAGCACCAGCCAGCCGGACTGGATGGCCAGCCCGCGCCGTGCCAGTTCATTGGCGGCGAACGCGAGCGCCTCGGCCGGGTGACCGGACACGGCCGCGCCGGTGGCCGAATCGACCACCTGGCCGTCGACGTCCAGCAGGCACGCCTCGAGCGCCAGGTCCACCGCGCTCGGCTGGCGCGTGACCGGGCCGGTCGCGAAGCGGCCAGACGACGCGTTGTCCGCGATGACGTCGGCCGGCGCGGGCGCGCCGGTCCCGCTGTACCGGCTGTCGATCAGCTCGATGCCGCAGCTCACCGCCGTGACCGCGGCCATCGCGGCGGCCGCGGTGACACCCGGGCCGGCCAGCCGCGACCCGGCATGGAACACGATCTGCGGCTGTGCGCCCGGCCGGATCAGCCCCTTCCTGGACACTCGCGCGCCGCCACTCGGCAGCACCATCGCATCGGTCAGCCAGCCGGTCACCGGCGGCGCGGCGCCCAGGCGCTCGAGCTTGACGCCGGCCAGCCGCTCGCCGCGGTCCAGCCGCAGCCGCAGCAGTTCGTCTTGTATCACATACGCGGTGACCACATCGAGTTCCGGCCACTGCGCGGTGAGCGGGGCGAGTCCGGCACCTGAGTCGGCGGCGTCCAGCAGGCCCACCGCCATCCGCTCCACCGTCCAGCTCATCGCCCGGCCCGCTCCAGCTCGTCGCGCAGGCTCAGCGCGACGTCGATGATCATGTCTTCCTGGCCGCCGACGTAACCGGCCTCGCCGACCTTGGTCAAGATCGCGTGGGCGGGCACCCCGTAGCGTTCGGCCGCGCGCTGGGCGTGCAGCAGGAACGAGGAGTACACGCCCGCGTAGCCTTGCACGACCGAGGACCGGTCCATCGACGGCAGCTTCGGGATCAGCGGGCGGAGCACGTCCTCGGCGGCGGCAAGCACACCTTGCACGTCGATCCCGGTGCTGATGCCGAGCCGGTCGAACGTCGCGGCGAGCACCTCGGTGGGGGAGTTGCCCGCCCCGGCGCCCAGCGCGCACAGCGCGCCGTCCACCTGCCGCGCGCCGGCGTTGACCGCGAGCACCGAGTTCGCGATGCCGAGCGACAAGTTCTGGTGCCCGTGAAACCCGACCTCCGCCTGCGCGCCGATCTCGGCGACGAGGGCAGAAACCCGGTCCTGCGCTTCGGCAAGCACCAGCGCGCCGGCCGAGTCGGTGACGTACACGCACTGCGCGCCGGCGTCCACCATGATCCGCGCCTGCCTGGCCATCCCGGCCGGGTCCAGCCGGTGCGCCAGCATCAGGAACCCGACCGTCTCCATGCCCAGGTCCCGCGCCGCGCCGAAGTGCTGGATCGCCACGTCCGCCTCGGTGCAGTGCGTGGCGATCCTGGCCACCGACGCGCCCGCGTCCGCCGCGGCCTTCAGGTCGGCGACCGTGCCCAGCCCGGGCAGCAGCAGCACCGCGATCTTGGCGCGCGTCGCCTCGTCCACCGCGGCGCGGACCAGCGTGATGTCGTCCACCGCGGCGAACCCGTAGTTGAACGACGACCCGCCCAGGCCGTCCCCGTGGGTGACCTCGATGACCTCCACGCCGGCGCCGTCCAGCGCCGAGACCACGGCACGCACCTGCTCCTCGGTGAACGTGTGCCGGATAGCGTGCGACCCGTCGCGCAGTGTCGAGTCCGTGATGCGTACGTCGTTAGGAGTCATGGGTTTGTCCTAGAAGCTCGCCGACCCGAGCGGCCGCAGCCGTCATGATGTCCAGGTTCCCCGCCCATTCCGGCAGGTAGTCGCCGTTGCCGCGGACCTCGAGGAACACCGCGACCCGGGCCTGGCCGTGCCAGTCGTCCGACGGCGGGTCGTACTGCGGCTCGGCGCGCAACGTGTAGCCGGGCACGTACCGGGCGACCGACGCGACCATCGCCTCGATCGACGCGGTGATCGCGTCCTGGTCGGCGTCCGGCGCTATCGCGCAGAAGACCGTGTCGCGCATGATCATCGGCGGCTCGACCGGGTTCAGGATGATGATCGCCTTGCCGCGCTTCGCGCCGCCGATCGTCTCCACCGCGCGTGCGGTCGTGACGGTGAACTCGTCGATGTTCGCCCGGGTGCCCGGCCCGGCCGACTTGGACGCGACCGACGCGACGATCTCCGCGTACGGCACTTGTGTGACCTTGGCGACGGCGGCGACGATGGGGATCGTCGCCTGGCCGCCGCACGTGGTCATGTTGAGGTTCGGGGCGGTGAGATGCTCGTGCAGGTTGACCGGCGGGCAGACCAGCGGGCCGACCGCGGCCGGGGTCAGGTCGATCGCCTGGATGCCGGCCTGTTCGTACCGGGGAGCGTTGGCGATGTGCGCCCTGGCGGACGTGGCCTCGAAGACCAGGTCGGGAAGCTCGGGGCGCGCGAGGAGCCAGTCCACTCCGTTCGCGCTGGTTTCCAGGCCCAGGTTTTCGGCTCTGTTGAGGCCGTCGGAGTCGGGGACCACGCCGACCATGTAGCGGACCTCGACGTGTTCGCTGCGTTGCAGCTTGGCGAGCAGGTCGGTGCCGATGTTGCCGGGTCCGACGATCGCGGCTGTCTTCAAGGTGGCGCTCTCCTTACGGGACGAATCGCGCGGTGACGCTGCCGAGGCCGGCGAACGTGGCGGTCACCGTGTCGCCGGCCTGGACCGGGATCGACGCGGTGATCGAGCCGGGCAGCACCACGCCCTCGAGGGTCACGCCGCGCGCGCCGAGCGTGTTCGCGAGCCAGACCAGCGACGACAGCGGCGAGCCGAGCACCGCGCCGCCCGCGCCGGTCCCGGACAGCGTGCCGTTCCGGTACAGGTTGCAGCCGGCCAGCCGCAGGTCGGTCTGGCTCAGCGGGGTCGGTTTGCTGCCCAGCACGACGCCGCCGGACGAGGCGTTGTCCGCGATCGTGTCGGCCAGCCCGATCTTCCAGTCCCTGATCCGCGAGTCGATCAGTTCCAGCGCCGGGAGCACGCAGTCGACCGCTTGTATCGCGTCCGCTACCGTCACGCCGGGGCCCTTGAGCGGGTGCTTGAGCACGAACGCCGTTTCCGGCTCGGCCCGTGGCTGGAGGAACCGTTCCGCGGGGATGGGTTCGTGCTCCAGCCAGAACATGCGGTCGAGCAGGTGGCCGAAGTCGGGGGAGTTCACCCCCATCTGCTTCTGCATCGCGGCCGACGTGAGGCCGACCTTGTGGCCTTTGACGTTTGCTCCGTTGTTTCGCCAGTGCTGCACCTGGATGAGCTGGATCTGGTACGCGTCCTCGAGCGTGAGGTCGTGGTACCGGCTGATCAGCGGCTCGACGGGCACCCGGCTGGCGTACGCGGCAAGCAGTTCGGCGGCGATCTCCTCCCGCGTCCGCTGGTCCACCCGCCTAACGTACTGGGCGGGTCGCCACCAAGCAAGCGCTTGGTCCGATTGGCTGTTCCGCCCCGCCGCGACCGCCCCGCCGCGACCGCCCCGCCGCGACCGCCCCGCCCCGCCCCGCCCCGCAGGGGAGCGTAGCCCCCGACGCGCCCTAGAGGGGGGCTCGTGGGCCACGCACCTCCTTGCCGGACGGGACGGAGGGGGTTGGGGGGCCACGTACCCCCTGTGGCGCCGACGGGACTAGGCCTCGACGATCTCGACGGAGTCGAGTTGCCAGTACGCGCGGAGCGCGGTCAGTTGGCCGTTCCCGTTGCCGCGGTAGGTGAAGACTCCGTGCACGACCGCGACGTGCGTGCCGCCGGCCAGCGTGGTGCGGATCGTGCCCACGTCGGCGACCTCGTCGCCGCACAGGTAGGAGTGCTCGATCTCGAAGTCGATGCGTTCGGCTTGGTCGATGACGTTGTCGTAGAACGCCTCGATGGCCGTGGTGCCGTGGTGCCCGGTGCCGTCCGGGTCGAAGGGGGAGGGGCCGATCGGGTCGGCCACGACGGCGTCCGGCGTGAACAGGCTCAGCCAGGTCTCGCGGTCCTTCGCGCCGGCCGCCGCTTGCGAGCGTCGTGCCAGGTCACGCGTCGTCACAGTGGTCTGCGTCATGCCATAACTAGAACAGGTTCTAGTGCGACCGGTCAAGCACGAGAGTGCTCTTCGGGCCGGGCCCTGCCACCGTCCACCCGCCCCGCCGCCTGCCGCAAACCGGACATCCAGCCCAATCTGGCCGCGCCGTCAGGCGTGCCAGATTATTGCGGACAGTTACCCCCCCAGTTCGGGGGGGTAAGTGTCCGCAATGATTGCCGGGCACCTGCCGCCGGGCGGGCAAATCCGGAAATATGCTGATTTGTCCGCCGCCCGGCGGGCGGGCGGGTCGGTCCGCCGCCCGGCGCGCGGGTCGGCAGGCAGGCGGGCGGGTCGGCAGGCAGGCGGGCGGGTCGGCAGGCAGGCGGGCGGGCGGCGCAGCGGGTCAGGCGGGGTCGCTCCGCCAGGGGCGGCAGGCGATGAGCTAGCGGGCGGCGGCGACGGCTTCTACTTCGACGAGCTGGCCGGTGTAGCCGAGCAGGGCGACGCCGAGCAGCGTGCTCGGCGCGTCGTGGTCGCCGAAGCTGGTGCTGACCACTTCCCACGCGGCGAGCAGGTCGTCGTGCTCGCTGGACGCCACGTACACGGTGGTCTTCAGCACGTCGGTCAGGCCGCAGCCAGCGGCGGCGAGTGCCTCGGTCAGGTTCGCCATCACCTGCTCAGCCTGGCGAGTCACGTCGCCGACGCCGACCACGTTGCCGTCGGAGTCGATCGGGCAGGCGCCCGCGGTGAAGATCAGCGAGCCCGGCGGCGCGACCGCCGCGTATGCGTAGGGGACACCAGGGTCAAGCCGCGGTGCGCGGATCAGGTTCACGGTCACGTGTGACACCGTATGACATGAGTGGTCCCCCGGGCTAAACGCCCGGGGGACCACTGAGCTGGGGCTTGGGCTAGAAGACGGAGCCGAGCTTAGCGCTCCACAGCTGACGGTCGTTGACCGAGCCGTTGGAGAACTTCTGCAGGTTCTCGGTGATCAGTACCGGCCGCGGCATGTCGGTCGGGAACGAGTCCTGCGGGTAGGTGAGCACGAACGGATGCGAGAAGTTCGTGTCCGCCCCGTTGATGAGCGGCGCGTAGCCGTTCTTGGTGACGTCAAACTTGTCGATGACCCAGATGGTGCGAGCGCTCACACCGCACGGCTGGAGCGTGACCCGGGTGCCGTTGACCGGAGTCGAGCCGACGCCCACGCACAGGCCGGTGTCCGCGCCGAAGGGCGAGTACTCGACTTCGTACGCCTGGAACGCGTGGTAGTGCAGGTTCAGCGCGGCACTGACCAAGCCGGCCGCGAAGAAGTCTCCCACGGTGCCCTGCGCGGAGTAGGTGAAGTCCTCCGCCGGGTCGCTGTTGCTGGCACGGAACAGGATGATCGGCTGGCCGACGGCTTGGCCCTGCTTGAAGACGTCGACGATGAAGTTGGGGTGCTTGTGGTTGCCGAAAACCGGGCTGAAGATGTTGACACAGGTCGGGCCGCATGACGGCGTGGCCGCGCTGGCCGCGGACGCGCCAGCGATACCGAGGCCGCTGACGAGAGCCACGGCTGCCGCCGATGCGGCGATTCTCTTCTTCATTGACATATAGGGCGTCCCTCCTCGACGCGCATCCGTACCCTGCGTACGGCTGCAGCGGTTCAGGCCGGGAGCGGTCGGTCTGACGCCGCCATGACATTGACGCGCCAGATACATGCTTGGTTGTCAGCAATTGCACTTACTTGTGCTTGGTTGGGTAATTGTGGCGGCCTATGAGGTTAATGTGCTGCGGGAGGCGTTATGGCTGCGGGAGAGGGGCGAGCGAGTTGCCCGTGCCGATCGCCGAGCAGCCGTTCGGGGCCGCCGAACCGGCGAACAGGCCCTCGAGGAACGTGAGCGCGTGCGTCTCGAACGGCACCGCCGCGGGCGTGTGCTGGAGCAGGGGGTACACGTCGAAGCTGACCGGCACGCCGCGCTGGCAGTACTCGTGCGCCAGCGCTTCGACGTCTCCGGCGATCATGATCCCGTCACCGGTGCCGTCCGCGTTGCCGACGCCGAGCAGGACGGGCTCGGCCGGAGTCCCGCCGGTGCCCATGATCAGCTTGTTCAGGATCGTGACCAGGACCGGGATCGTGAACGGGTTCTGGTACTGCGCGCCGAGCAGTTGCTGGATGGTCAGGCCGGGATAGGAGGCGGCGAACGACGCGATGCACTCGCCGGACACCTGGCTCGTGACCTGCTGCCCATAGGCGGACAGATAAGGAGTGAGGTCTACCCCGAACGCGCGGCCCAGCGAGACGAGCACCGCGGGGATGACACCGGCCCAGTCCTGGTCGCCATTGATATAGGTGAGGTTGTGCGCGAAGTCCACCGGCACGCCGCCAGCCGCCGCGCCGACGATGTGCAGGCTCGGCGCGTACGACGGCGCGAGCTCGCTGGCCCACTCCGTGGCGATCGCCCCGCCGGAGTACCCGAGCATGCCGGCCTTGGTGCCGCTGCCGGCGTGCAGGTAGCTCTCGGTCGCGCGGATCGCGTCCAGCGTGCCGTAGCCGGACTCCTGGCCGGCGCCCCAGTCGAGGTTCTCGCCCTCGTAGTCGGGCACGGTCACGGTGAACCCGGCCACCACGTAGACGGCGATCTCGGCGGCTTCGGCCTGGGCGACCGTGTCACCGGAATTGCCGCCTTGGAGGGTGTACGACGGATCGCATTGCGAGCCGAGCGCGTCATACGCGGTCTGGAACGAGACGATTCGCGGGCTGCCGAGTGAGAGCAGCGGACGGATCACCGTGGTGACCGTGGCGGTGGCCTGGCCCTGCTCGCCGGTCGTGCGGTACAGCAGCTGCTCGGCGGACACCGGCACGGAGAGGCTGGCGATCGTGACGCTGATGCTCCGCTTGGCGAGCACCGTTCCCGGGGCGATCTGGCCGAGCGGAGTGGCTCCTGAGTAGGTGTAGAACGGGTCCTGCGACGGCGGAACTGGGGCTTGCGCGAGTGCCTGCGTGGCGGGCATCGCCGTCGCGAGCGCAAGCGCGGCGCCCGCCGGCGCCAGGAGGAAGGTGGATAGCCTGCTGATGAGCTTGCGCATGCTGCCTCCGGTGGGGAGTCCGGGGAAATGGGCGCGGCCGTTACTAGCCAACCGGCTAGTAGTAACAGTTTGATTGCTGAGAGTAGGGTCGGCAAGACCTCAGATGAAGATGCACGACGGCGAGATCGACATCGACGAAAGCCTCGTCGAGCGGCTGGTGCGTGCGCGGTTTCCCCGGTTCGCCGGCCTGCCGGTCCGCGCCTTCCGGTCGACGGGGACGGTGAACGCCGTCTTCCGGCTGGGCGATGAGTGGTGCGTCCGGCTGCCCCGGCTGGCCGGCTGGGCGCGGGCGCTGGAACGGGAGGCGCGGTGGCTGCCGGAGCTGGGCCCGCGGCTGCCGTTGCGGGTTCCGGAGGTCGCGGCCGTGGGGGAGCCGTCGGCGGAGTTCGGCTGGACGTGGGCGATCTACCGGTGGCTGGACGGCAGTCCGTATGACGACGCCATCGCGGGGGGCGAGGAGCGGGCCGCGGCGGACCTCGCGGACTTCGTGCACGCGTTGCGCGCGCTGCCGGTGACGGGGGATGAGCCGCGGGCCGGACGCAGGCCGCTGCGCGATCTCGACGAGAGCACCCGGGCGGCGATCGCGCAGATCGGTCCCGGTGCCGAGGCGGCGCTGGCCGCGTGGCGGGCCGCCTTGACGGCGCCCGCGTGGGACGGCGCTCCGGTCTGGATCCACACCGATCTGCTGCGGCCCAACCTGCTGGTCAGGGACGGCAGGCTGGCGGCGGTGCTCGACTTCGGCGGGGTGGGGGCCGGGGATCCGGCCGCGGACGTGGTCCCCGCGTGGAGCGTGTTCGGCCCGGCGGGGCGGGCAATCTATCGCCGGGCGCTCGGGGTGGACGAGGGCACCTGGCAGCGGGCCCGCGGCTACGCGCTGCACCAGGCCGCGCTGATCATCCCGTACTACTCCTCGACCAACCCGCGGTTCGCCGAGCAGGCCCGGCGAACCGTCGCCGAGGTCATCGGCGACTTTTAGCGGAACGACGGGCGCTAGCGCGCGAAATTTATTGCGGACAGCTGCCTGTACCTGAAGTGCAGTGTGCGGCGGTTGGGATAGGAGCGCACCGGCGGTCCCGTCACGTTAACCGAGGCCCATCGAGCCTGTAGCTGGCCCGCCGGGCGGCCAGCGATCCGGGCGAGCCCTGGAATGAGCCAGCAGGATACTGATCAGGGGTAGGCGTCCGCATCTTTCGATCGGCTCCAGGTAACCTCGCGAACACGTCCAGGAGCGTGCGGACGAACGCGCGCTCGTCGGCGCCGAACGCCACATCGGCGTTCGGCGCGCGGCCGCCGCGGGACGCCACGTCGAAGATCGTCTGACCGGTGGTCAGCTCCCCGCTGGTCTCCACGTCCACGTGCACCCGGCGGGTCGTGATCAGCGAGCGGTCGGCGATCGCCGCGACGCACAGCGCGTCGTGCACCGGCGCGGCGCCCGGCCTGGACATCGGCTGCTCGCGGTCGTAGCCGGCGATCCGGCGCCGGACGAACGTCGCGGTGGCGGTGGCCGCCGGGGTTCCGAGCGCGTCGAGCGCGTCGCAGTCGGCGAGGCTGACCAGGGCTTGGTGCGTTGCGTCGAGCGGCACGATCGTCAGCTGGCGAACCCCGCAGCCGAACACCACGCGGGCCGCTTCGGGATCCGCCCATACGTTGAACTCGGCGCTTGGCGTGATGTTGCCATGGTCGTGCGCGCCGCCCATCACGATGATCTCCGGGATCAGCCCGGCCAGCCGTGGCTCGAGCTTGAGCGCCGTGGCGACGTTGGTGAGCGGGCCGGTCGCCGCCAGGATGATCTCGTCGGCAGTGGCGCGGTACGTCTCGATCAGGAACTCGACGGCCGAACCGTCGCGCGGTTTCGAGCTGGCAGGCGGGATGTCCAGGTAGTCGCCGTGTACCGTGGCCCGGCCAGGCAGGGGCGTGGCGCGCGGTACCGGGAAGTCCGGCCGGGCCAGCGGCGCCGCCATGCCCCGGTACACCGGGACGTCGCGGCCGATGTGGTCGAAGACGCGGAGCGTGTTCTCGGTGGTGAGGTCGAGCGGGACGTTGCCGTTGACCGTGGTCGCCCCGACCAGCTCAAGATCGGGATGCAGCGCCGCCAGCATCAGCGCGACGGCGTCGTCGGTCCCGGTGTCGACGTCCTGGATCAGCTTGGTGCGCGGCACGGTCACCGGTCTCGCAGGCCGGCCGCGGCGGCGACGGCCTGGTCCAGCGCGGCGGTCATCATGTCCGCGGCCTGGCCGGCCGCGGCGAGCGCCTCGACGACCTCGATGACCAGGAAGTGCGGCTCGTGCCCGGCGCCGTCCGCGATCTGGCCGTCTTCGCGCTGTGCCATCAGGACCCGGGCGAGCTGCTCGCACAGCCGGGGCAGGCCCTGGCCCATCAGGCCGAGCCCCGCGATCACCTCGCGCACCTCGCGCGGGCCGGACACGTCGGCGCCGTCGCGGGTCAGGTCGGTCAGCGCGCGAACCGTCTCGGCGGCCTGGGCCGCGATCTCGCGGGCCGTCATCGTGCTGGCTAGCTCGCTCACGGTTTCCTCTCCGGCACTGGTCCGGCGCCGGGCCAGGCCGGCGAACTCGGCGTCTTCGGCGGAACCGTACGGACGAATCCGCTTGGGCATCTCTCTCCAGCGCTGACTAGGGGGCGGCCACCTCGTACGATAAGCATTCACCGTGGGAAGCGCCAGTGAACGCGTGGGTCCAACGGCGATCTCCCGCGGCGTATTCCATCGCTCACCCGGCCAGTTCGGCGGCGAGCACGGCACCGAGTTCCCAGCACTCGTCGAGCTGCTGGCGGCCCGGGGTGCCGGTGACACTGACCGGCGGACGGATCCGCCGCCACCGCAGACCGGTCGCGATGGACTCCACCGCGCGCACCGCGCCGCCGGTGTCGTTTGCGCCGTGCACGTACAGTCCGAACGGCCTGCCGACGGTGGCTTCCAGGCATGGATAGTAGACGCTGTCGAAGAAGTGCTTGAGCGCACCGGACATGTAGCCGATGTTCGCCGGGGTGCCGAGCAGGTAGCCGTCGGCCGCGAGCACGTCCGGCGCGGCCGCGGTCAGGGCCGGGCGGACGATCACGTCGACGCCCTGGACTTCGTCGGTTCTGGCGCCGCTGGCCGCGGCCTCGAACATGGCCTGCATCGCGGGCGAGGGCGTGTGATGCACGAGCAGCAGGGTCGGCACACACGCAGCCTAGACGCCGCGGCGGGTTGGTCAGCGGGTGGTGTCCACGGTCAGGATCGGGGCGGTGCCGTCCAGCGCGCGGAACACGTCCCGGTACGTGGCGAGCAGGACGCGCAGCCGGTCCAGCGTGGGAGCGTAGCCGTCGCGGGCACGCAGCCGCCAGGCCAGCGCCTTGGGATGCGCGGTGAGATGCACCAGCACGCCGCCGCGGTCGGCAAGCGCGAACGCGAGCTCGGCCGCCTCGCGTCCGGTCAGCCGCATCCGGCCGGCGCGCAGCTGGCTGTACACCAGCTCGCTGACGAAGCTGCGGTCAAGGGCGAGCTTTCCCGGCCGCCGCAGTACCGCATGGTAGGCGTCGGCCAGCCCGTCCGGGTCAGCCACGTCGCTGGAATGGATGACCGTGTAGCCGTGCTGGTCCGCCAGCTCCGCGGCTCGGGTGGTCTTGCCGGTGCCATCGCAGCCTTCGAGGACGATGACCGGGTACCGCGCGGCGAGTTCATCCCACTGCACGAGTCCAGTTTTCTCAGACAGCGACGCCTACGCTAGCGAACCGTTACTGACGGGATGAGATACTCCCACGGTGGACATTGATCCGTTTATCACAGTCGCGCCTGGCGTCCTGGTCGCGACTGGGGGGCTGTTCACCACCACGACCACCGTGGTCGCCGGACCTGATGGGTCGTGCCTGGTGATCGACCCCGCGGTGACGCGCGCGGACCTGCTCGGCATCGTGGTCGCGCTCGCCAGCCGCGGGCTGCGTCCGGTGGCCGGCTGGTCCACCCACCCGCACTGGGACCATCTGCTGTGGCACCCGTCGTTCGGCGACGTGCCGCGGTACGCCACCCCGCAGGCGACCGCGATCGCCAGCCGGGA
>Ga0070741_10004100_pt1 | contig 34574 bp, 37 predicted proteins | sample Coa_R1_4_FD_66440 | JGI IMG/M metagenome (GOLD analysis project Ga0070741, IMG submission 66440) | Surface soil microbial communities from Centralia Pennsylvania, which are recovering from an underground coalmine fire - Coalmine... | ecosystem: Environmental > Terrestrial > Soil > Unclassified ... | reverse complement strand
CATCGACTTGGTGAAGTCCGAGCGGATCTGCACGGTCGACAGGTTCGAACCCAGGGTCTGCGACTGCGAACGCAGCGAGGAGAGCGCGGCCGACAGGTTGGTGCCGGCGGAGTCGATGTCGCTGGTCGACGCCCAGCTGTTGGTCGAGGCGACGACGCCGAGGCCGCCCGAGGTGTCGGTCACGCCGCTCACCGTGGTGGTCGACGAGCCGGTCTCGTTAAGCGTGATGGTCAGGTTGTCGCCATTGAGCAGGTTGGTGCCGTTGAAGCTGGCATCGCCCGCAAGCTGGTCGATCTGGGTGCGGATCGAATCGAACTGCGCCGCGAGGCTCGATCGGACGGTGGTGTCGGACGTCTGCAGCGCCTGGCTGACAAGCGCCTGCGCCGACTGCACCAGCTTGGTGATCGAGGTGATACCGTTGTTGGCGGCCTGAATGGTGTTGATGCCCGAGGACATCGAGTCGAGGAGATTATTCAGGTCGTTGGCGCGGTTATCGAGGCCCTGCGCGGTGAAGAAGTTATTGGCGTTGTCGAGAGCAGAGTTGACCCGCTTCCCCGTGGCGAGGTCGGTTTGGGTCTTGGTGATGAGGTCCGACGTCTGCTGCAACTGCAGCAGGTTGGCCCGCACACCCGTGGAGAGGACGATGTCGGACATCTTACGCTACCTTTCTGGTCCGCTGTGCCGTACTGGCAACTCGCTACTGGCTACTGGCAATTTCACGTGTGTATCGATCGCGAGGATCGAGCCCGGAGGATGCGGCATTAACAATAATGCCGGGTGAAAAAGTTTGGTTAATGCTTTGATAACAAGGGAAAATAGCCTGCGATCCGCGTAACCCAGATTAAAGGTTGCGGATCAGGCGTAGCCAAAGTCAGGCGAGCGAAGCCTTACAGCGTGCGGCTCACCGCAAGCGGTTGGCTGGCCCGCGGCGCCGGCGCGTTGTAGCGGCCGTTGGCGCCGTAGGTCGACGGGGCTGCCTTGCGCGCGATCTCGCCGGAGACCCCGCGAATGATGCTTTCGGAGACGGCGTGCGCGGTGGCGAGCACCGTCAGGTTGATCTGCAGGCGGGCGCGGAATTCTTCGTGACGCCGGCGCAGCATCTCCAGCGTCTCCGGCATCGCCTGGGCGAAGCTCTGCTTTCCTTCCTTCAGGCGTTCGGCGTCATCGATATAGTGACGCGCGAGCTCGGCCTTTTTCATGCCGAGCTTGCTGGCCTCGGTGAGATGGCCGCCGCGCAACAGGGCGGTCTCCTCGTCGACGACCGCGAGCAGGTTGTCCATGATGGAGCCGAGCCGCGCGATGATCTGCTCGGCCTCGGCAGGGCTCGCGACCGCGGCCAGGCGCGACGCTTGCGGCTCGCTCATTGGCGGGCCTCCTGTTGCTGGATGAGAGATCGATACACCTGATCGGCGATGCCGATGCCGCCGCGCTGGGCGAAGGACTTGGCATATTCATCGGTCAGGAACGACCGCCATACGCCGTTCTTGGCGCCCGCGCCGAACGGACCATCCCCATCGATGCTCGTGAACATGTGCTGGAACATGGAATTGAGGAACACCGCCTCGAAGTCCTGGGCGATGGCGTGCGCCTTCGCCTTGATGTCGCCGGAGAGCTTGGTCGGCATTTTCGGCATGCCCGCGAGTGTCGCAGTGACGTCCGAGGAGGCGAGGGTGACCGGCGTCGTCATCACATCACCTCGATGTCGGCTTGGATGGCGCCGGCGGCCTTGATCGCCTGCAGGATGGCGATGAGGTCGCGCGGGCCGATCCCGAGCGCATTGAGGCCGTCGACCAGCTGCTGCAACGACACGCCTTCCTTCACCAAGGCGAGCTTCTTGCCGTCTTCCTGCACGCCGATGCGGGTGCGCGGCACGACCCGCGTGGTGCCGCCGCGCGAGAACGGCAGCGGCTGGCTCACTTGCGGAGTCTCGGTGATAGTGACGGTGAGATTGCCCTGCGCCACGGCGACCATGGAGACGCGCACGTCGCGGCCCATGACGATGATGCCCGAGCGCTCGTCGATGACGATCTTGGCGGCGAGATCGGGTTCGACCTGCAGCTGCTCGATCTCGGTGAGCAGCGCGACCACGTTGCCCTGGTACTGCTTGGGAATGGTGAGCTGCACGGTGGACGGGTCGAGCGGCTCCGCCGTCGGCGCGCCGATATAGTCATTGATCGCGGCGGCGATGCGCTTCGCCGTGGTGAAGTCCGGGTTGCGCAGCGCCATGCGCAGCTGGCTCAGCCGATTGAGCGCGAACTCGATTTCACGTTCGATCAGGGCGCCGTTGGAAATGCGTCCGACGGTCGGCACGCCGCGCACGATCTTCGCCGCTTCCCCTTCCGCCTGGAAACCGCCGATCGCCACTGAGCCTTGCGCCACCGCGTAGACATTGCCGTCGGCACCGAGCAGCGGCGTGACTAGCAGCACGCCGCCCTGCAGGCTCTTGGAGTCGCCGAGTGCAGAGACGGTGACGTCGATGCGCGTGCCCTGTGTGCCGAACGCCGGCAGGTTGGCGGTGACCATCACCGCGGCGACGTTGCCGGTGCGCATCTGCGCGCCACGCACATTGACGCCGAGCCGTTCCAACATCGCTTGCAGCGATTGCTTGGTGAACGGGATGTTGTTGAGCGAGTCGCCGGTGCCGTTGAGGCCGACGACGAGACCGTAACCGATCAACTGGTTCTGGCGCACGCCCTCGACATTGGCGAGATCCTTGATGCGCGAGGCCGCCGCGGCGGAAGCCACGGTCAACAGACTCAGAACCGCCGCAACGGACGCGGCCTTGAAAAACGTCGACATCACTGCTCCCCAATGACGGTCGATCCGCAGGCAGCAATGCGAACGTCGTGCCAGCTTGGCGCCGGCGATTAAGCCATTGTCTTTACTGCAATTATCTCGGGAGCCTGGAGATCTGGGAGCATCCGCTCGCGGCAAGTTCGGCCGCCGCCCGGCAGTTTTTGCCGATCCCTTTACCGCCCATTAACCATAAAAGCCCAGCTTGTAGGCCACTCGGCGGGCCGGCATTCCGGTTTGGGGATTCGACGATGCGCATCTACGGAGCGAACGGGACCGCGCTGGCGACCACGTCAAAAACGACGCGCCGCACCGCATCGGGAACCTTCACCCTCAACGAGGAAGAGGCACCTTCGGGCGCCGCAGCGGCGACGACGCTGCGCAGTGTCGGCACCATCGATGCATTGATCGCGCTGCAGGGACTCGAGGACGCGACCGAGCGGCGCAAGCGTGCAGTCACTCAGGGGCGGGCGGCGCTTGATGAGCTGGAGCAGCTCAAGATCGATATGCTCGACGGTAGCCTCGATCCGAGCAACGTTTCGAGGCTCAAAGCGGTCGCGGCTGGCCTCAAGCAGGGGTCTGGAGACCCAGGGCTCGACACGGTGCTCGCCGAGATCGACCTGCGGGTCGAGGTGGAACTCGCCAAGGCGAGCCGGCGCTAACCATAAGTCGCCCTGAGGGGGCCCGAGTTCCCGCCGCATCCAAGCTAAGCCACGGAAATTGCCACATTTTTGAACCTGCGCGAGGCCCTACAACCATGTTGTAGGGCTGTCACGGCACGTATATAAGCCAGCCGCGCGAGGGGAGTGACTCGCTCAAAGAAAAAGACGGCCACAAGAATAGAGAGGGTTTGGGGGGTGCAGGTAATGGTGATGGAGAAGACCAAGAACTATCGGCCCACCGATAAAGAGCCGTTCATGAACGAGCGGCAGCGGGAATACTTCCGGCAGAAGCTGCTGTCCTGGAAAGAAGACATTCTCAAGGAAGCAAAGGAAACCCTGCAGCACCTGCAGGAAGAAAATCAGAACCATCCGGATCTCGCCGATCGGGCGTCGTCGGAAACCGACCGCGCCATCGAGCTGCGCGCCCGCGATCGGCAGCGCAAGCTGATCGCCAAGATCGAGGAAGCGCTCACCCGTATCGACGACGGCACCTACGGCTATTGTGAAGAGACCGGCGAGCCGATCTCGCTGCGCCGCCTCGAGGCGCGGCCGATCGCGACGCTGTCGATCGAGGCGCAGGAGCGCCACGAGCGTCGCGAGCGCGTCTACCGCGACGACTGACCGTCACGGCGGCTCCGCCACTTGCTCCGTTGTATGACCGGGTTTTGCCCGGTCATATTTTTTGGCATGGCGCGTCAGCGCCAATCCGACGGGCGGATGTCGGGCACGCGCCGTCCGCGCATCCGCGTCCAGCGTGTCGTCTCGATGTGCGGCTCGCCGACGAACAGATGCGCACAGGCGGCGAACAGCGCGCCGAACAGGAAGCCGCCGATATGCGCCCACCAGGCGACGCCTGCCGCCATGGTCGGCGTCGCCAGCTCGGACGAGCCTTGCAGCACCTGCAGCACGAACCAGATGCCGGCGAACAGCACGGCCGGCACCGGAATGAACAGCGGGATGAAGACGATCGGTACGATGGTGATCACCCGCGCCGTCGGATAGGTGAGCGCGTAGGCGGCGATCACCGCCGCGATGGCGCCTGAAGCGCCGAGCGCTGGCTCTGTCGATCCCACATGCGTGGCGACGTGCACGATGCTCGCCACCATGGCACCGCAGATATAGAGGACGGTGAACCAGAAACGGCCGAACCGCGCCTCCATGGCCGGACCGAAGATCCAGAGAAACCACATATTGCTGATCACGTGCAGCCAGCCGCCATGCATGAAGGTGTTGGTGAGCAGCGGCCAATAATTGTTGGGGTCGAGCCCGACTGAGCGCGCCAGCGCAGGGTCGGTGTAGCGCGCGGGAATGAGCGCGTATTCCACCATCACGAGATTGAGCGCGCGCGTCGGCAGCGACCACATCCACAGGAACACCAGCGCATTCACCAGAATGAGCGTGAGCACCACGGCCGGGCGGGCAGCGCGCGGCGCGGTATCGGTGAACGGGAACACGGAGGCAACACTCCTGCAACGGGCACGCCGATGATAGCGGCCTGGTTCAAGAGAAATGTTGGGTTGCGGCGCACACCGCGCAAGCGGTTATCGAAGGCGCCGGCTCGTCCGTTTGCCCGCATGACAACGGCCTCGCCGCTGTTACGCTGCGGGCGTGATTCGGCGTGATCGGCCATCTGCGGCAGCGCGGTGATGCACCATCCCACGTCTCGCCCCGTCGACGACGTCTCGCAGCTGCTGCAGCGAGCGCATGCGCTGCATGGGCAGGGCGACCTGCGCAGAGCCGAGAAGCTCTACAAGGAGATACTCGCCCACGATCCCGCCAATGCCGACGTTCTGCATCTGCTCGGCTTTCTGTATCATCAGAGCGGCCGGCCGGCGCAGGCGCTGTGTTATTTGGCCGCCGGGCTCAAAAGCAATCCGCGCTCCCCGCCACTGCTGTCGAACCATGGACTCGTCCTGCATACACTCGGTCGCGGCGACGAAGCGCTGGCGAGCTATCAGGCGGCGCTGGCGATCACGCCCGACGATCCCGATCTCCTCAACAAATGCGGAGCAGTGCTCCTCGATCTTGATCGGCCGCAGGAGGCGTTCACGCAATTTAACCGCGCGCTGGCCCTTGATCCTCGGCACGCCGAGGCGCTCGGCAATCGCGGCAACGCTTTGCTCAAGCTCGAGCGGCCGGAGGAGGCGATCGAAACCTATGACGCAATGCGCGCTGTCGCCGGCGACAGTGCGCAGCTTCTCACCAATCGCGCGCATGCGCTGCGGCGTCTCGATCGGCTCGAGGCCGCGCGGGCGGATCTGGAGAAAGCCGTCACGCTCGATGCGCGCTTCGCCGAAGCGTGGTTCGAGCGCGGTCTGGTCGAGCTCACGCTAGGCAATTTCGATACCGGCTGGGCCGCCTATGAACGTCGCTGGGAGACCGCCAGGTTTGCCGCGCATCGGCGCGATTTTTCCTCGCCATTGTGGACCGGCAAGCAGTCGCTCGCCGGCCGCACCATCCTGCTGCATGCGGAGCAGGGTTTCGGCGACACCATCCAGTTCGCGCGCTATGTCGCGCTGCTGCCGCCGCTCGCAGCGACGGTCTTGCTTGAGGTGCAGCCGGAGCTGGTCTCGTTGACGCGCGCTTCGTTTCGCGAGGCCTGCGTGTTCGCACGAGGAGAAAAGCTCGCCGCCTTCGATCTGCATTGTCCGCTGATGAGCCTGCCGCTCGCCTGCAAGGACATCGCGCCGGCGATCCCTTGCGATGTTCCCTATCTCGAGGCGCCTGCGAGCGATGCCGCGCGATGGGCGGCACGGCTGTGGCCGGCTCGCTTGCGCATCGGCGTCGCCTGGGCCGGCCGCCGGTCGCACGACAATGACGCCCAGCGCTCGATGCCGCTTGAACGCTTCGCTGCGTTGTTTGCTCTCTCGGGAATTCAATTCGTGAGCTTGCAGCGCGACCTGGACGCGAGGGACAAGGTGCGCTTGCGCGAATTCGATAATGTCCTCGACGTCGGCGACAGCCTCGCTGATTTTGCCGACGCCGCGGCGCTGGTGTCGCAACTCGATGCCCTCGTCTGTGTCGACACGGCGCTCGCGCATCTCGCCGGCGCGCTGGCGAAGCCGACATCGATCCTGCTTCCCGCCGCCGCCGATTTCCGCTGGTTGCGCGGGCGCGATGACAGTCCGTGGTATCCGACGGCGCGGTTGTTCCGGCAGCCGCGGCGCGGCGATTGGGGCAGCGTGATCATGAACGTACGGGCGCATCTGGTTACGCTGTACTGTTAGGGTTTCCCAGCGGAGTGCAAAACGATGCGCGGCCTCCGGAGGGGAGCATCCGGAGGCCGCGTCGTGGCGCCGCCCGCCCGCGCGCTGCGGTGCGACGTGGGAGCTTGCTGAAACTGTGGACTAGAACGGCAGCAGCACGTCGAACACCTGCTGGCCGTAGCGCGGTTGCTGCACGTCGGTGATCTGACCGCGACCGCCATAGGCGATGCGCGCCTGCGCGATCTTGGAGGAATCGATGGTGTTGTCGCTCTGGATGTCTTCCGGGCGCACGATGCCGGCGACGATCAGCTCGCGCATCTCGAAGTTGACCCGGATCTCCTGCTTGCCTTCGACGACCAGGTTGCCGTTGGGCAACACTTGCGTGACCACGGCGGCGACGTTGGTGGTGAGCGCTTCCGAGCGGTTTACCGAGCCTTTGCCGTCGCTCGAAGAGTTGGCGTCGGCGGTCAACAACCGTGTCGGCAGATTGGAGTTCAGGATCGGCAGCTGCTGCTTACCGAGGAAGTTGGTGACGCCGGTATCTTCGGTGTTGGTCCGGCTGCGCTGCGTCTCGTTGGAGAGGTTGGCCTTGTCGGTGATGTTCACCGTCACGGTGAGAATGTCGCCGACCTGGTGCGCGCGCTGGTCCTTGAAGAACGCGCGCGAGCCGTTGCGCCACAACGAATTCGGGCTGTACGACGCGGGCTGCACTTCGGGCATCGGCATCTGCACCGGCTTGTAGCCGGGACGCGACGTCGGATTGTCGACGGCGCTGAGCTTCGGCTGCTCGCCGACATTTTTCAGCCGATCGAAGGCCGCGCAGCCGCTGAGCAGCGAGGCGGTCAATACGGCAAGTGTGATGGCGGGCAGCGGACGCAACAGCGGAGAACGATGGTGCATGTGGCTTACTCGGCGCGCTCACGCGGCGCATTGGAGGAATCAGAGGAAGGCTCGAGATTGGCGGTGAGCCGCGCCGCCTGACCGGCCACCACGACGCGGCCGGGCCCGGCGACAGTGCCTTGCACCGTGCGCTTCGATTGCGCGTTGAGCACATTGACGGTGTCGCCCTCGGCGCCGGACTCGAGCGCCTTGCCGCGCATCGTCAGCGTGATGCCGGGCACCTGGTAAACCAGCGTCACATCGGTATCGCGGGTCACCAGGTCGGGCTTGGTCAGGTCGGTCTTGGCGAGAACCTGTCCCGTCGCCAGCGAACGGCGCATGGCGAAGCCGACGGCAAGGTCAAGGCTCCTGACCACCTCCGGGCTGACTTCGGCCTTGGGCCGGCGCTGCACGACGAGGTCGGAGGCCTTGAGCAGTTCGCCACGACCGATCGGGCGCGTCAGCACCACGCTGTCCACGCCCGGCAGGGCAGTGCCAGTGAAGCGCAGCGCCTGGCCCGACGCATCGAGCAGGACGTCGAAGCGTCCGGACCGCGGGTCGTAGGCAAGCCGCGTCACGCTCGGGTCGCTCGCTGACGGGTCGACGTGGAGCGTCGTCAGCTCGCGATCGAACACGATGTAGAGCTCGGCCGCGGGGCCGACGCGATAGCGTCCGGCGAGCGCCTGAACGATGCGGGCCTGGATGTCGCTCGCGGCCACGGGGCGGCTCAGCCGCGTCACTTTGACTTCCGTGACGCCGCCGGTATCGAGCCCGATGATCGCGTGCGAGCGCACCGCCTCGGCGACACGCGCGGCGGGGACCGCGCCGGTTTCGCCCGGATCGGGCGCGCGGAAGATCGGATCGTCGGCGACGATGCCGGCATTGTCGATGAGATCGCCGATGCGCACAATGTCGCCGGTGACGAAGGCTTGGCGCTTGAGCACCGGATGCGCCGGCGTGGCGATGCTGGCGAGCGTTTGCGCGCCGGCAGGGGCGGCGAGGGCGAGGAGCACTGCGATCAGCGGAATGCGGATCATCGTCTATCCTCAGGTCTTCATTTGCGAGGTTGTCGACAGCATCTGGTCGGCGGCGGCGATGACCTTCGAGTTCATCTCGTAGGCGCGCTGCGCGGCGATGAGATCGGTCATCTCGCTGACCGCCTCGACGTTCGATTGCTCGAGATTGCCCTGTTGCAGGTCGCCCATGCCGTCGGTGGCGGCGAGGCCGTCCTGCGGCGTGCCGGAGGCCGGCGATTCCGTGAACATGTTGTCGCCGATCGAGACGAGGCCGGCCTGGTTGATGAAGCGGGTCATCGTCAGCTGCCCGAGAATGGTCGGCGTTGTCGTGCCTTGCGGCGTGACCGAGACCTGGCCCTGCGCGTTGATGGTGAGCCCGGTGGAGTTCGGCGGGATGGTGACGCCAGGCATCACCAGATTGCCCTGCACGGTGACGATGCGGCCCTGTGCGTCCATCTGGAACGAGCCGTCGCGCGTATAGGCGAACGTGCCGTCCGGCATCTGGATCTTGAAGAAGCCTTCGCCACGAATGCCGACGTCGAGCGTGCCGCCGGTCTGCGTCATTGTGCCTTGCGTCATCAGGCGCGGCGTGCCGACCGTCTTGACACCGCCGCCGAGATCGATACCCACGGGCAAGATGTTGCCCTGCGTCGAGGTCTGCGAGCCGATGCGGCTGACATGCTCGTACATCAGGTCCTGGAATTCCGCGCGCTGCCGCTTGTAGCCGGTGGTGCGCATGTTGGCGATGTTGTTGGAGATGACCTGGACATTGAGCTCCTGGGCCATCATTCCGGTCGTTGCAGTGACGAGCGCTCGCATTGGTCAATTCTCCCGATCAGGCCGCCGCCGGCATTTCAGCGAGTTTGTCGATGGCGTTCTGCCGTAGATCGCTCTGCTGCTGCAGCAGGTTGGCGACCGTTTGATAGCTGCGCGTCACTTCGATCATGCGTGTGATCTCGACGACGCCGCGGACGTTGGATTTCTCGACCGCGCCCTGGATGATGTGTGACTTCTGGTCGGCGATGGGTTGCTCGTTGTTTTTGGCGGCGAAGGTGCTACTGCCGTCCTTCTGCAGATTTGCCGCGTTCGCGAAAGTCACCAGCCGCAGCTTGCCCCGCAGCGAGCTCACCGCGCCGTTGGCGCCTTCTTTCACCGAGATCGTGCCCTCGGCGCTGATGGAGATTTTCTGATCGGTCGTCTGGAAGGTGATCGGCCCGGCGTCACCGAGCACCTGATCGCCGTCGGAGGTGACGAGCTGGCCGGTGGCGTTGATCTGCAGCGAGCCGTTGCGCGTATAGCGCTCGCCGCGCGCGGTCTGCACGACGAGAAAGCCGTTGCCTTGCACGGCGACGTCGAGCGGGTTGCCGGTCTGCTGGATCGGGCCCTGGCTGAGATCGTGCCAGGTGGCGCGATCCTGCACGAAGCTGATGCGTGCATCCTTGCCCGAGAGCGAGCCGGCGCGCGCGTCGGTCGACAGGAATTCCTCGAAAATTGCGCCGTCGCCCTTGAACCCCGTGGTGTTCAAGTTGGCGATGTTGTTGGCGATCACCGCCAATTCACGCTCCAGCGCGACTTGGCGCGATAGTCCGACGAGAGATGCGTTCTCCATCGGGTTGCTCCCCTTTGATCCGGCTCCGGCCAGCCCTCCCAGGCGGCACCGGATCCGAGCGCGTCGCGTGCTCTCCCAAGCGCGCGATCACGCAAGCGCTTTGCAGCGCCTGTGCCAAAGTGGAAAATTCAATGGGATCAATGCATTGATCGCTTCGGCTTGGCATGACTGTGGGGAAAAACCGGCCAAACATGCCGCCAACCCGGCAAAAGTTACCGAGTTCAATCATCTGTTAACCATACGCACCTAGGCTGCCGCTAAAGGGTGATGGGGGGAGCCTGAGCCTGCGGCATGTGTTGCTCGTGATCCGCCGCAAGTGGCTCGGCGTGCCTCCTTGACGGCAAAGGGAGCGGTCATGGCAGCGAAGGCGAAGGCTAAGGCAACGGAAGCCGAGGCTGATGAGGCGGAAGAGGGAGCTGCGGCAAAGCCGAAAAAGATATTCTCGCTGAAACTGATCATCATCGCAGTGGCCGGCCTCGTGGTGCTCGGCGGTGGAGGTGGCGGCGCCTTTTTCTTCTTCCGCCATCACGACGCCGACAAGCAGGCGACCCCGGTCGCCAAGCCCGCGACCTTCGTCGATATGCCCGACGTGCTGGTCAACCTCGCCAACACCGGCGACCGCACGCAATATTTGAAGATCAAAGTCGTCCTCGAGCTGCCGGACGCAGAGCTCGTGGCGCGGATCCAGCCGCTGATGCCGCGCGTCATGGACGCGTTCCAGACCTATCTGCGCGAATTGCGCCCGACCGACCTCGACGGGTCCGCCGGCCTCTATCGCCTCAAGGAAGAGCTTACCCGCCGCGTCAATGTCGCGGTGGCGCCCAATCACATCAACGCCGTCCTGTTTAAGGAAATCGTCGTCCAGTAACGACCGAACGTTTTTTCCATGGCGCAGAAAGAACAGATCGATCAGGACGCGCTGGCCGCCGAATGGGGGCTCGCGCTCGAATCGGAAGGCGGCGCCGCGGCGCCAGCCGCCGGCAGTGACGGCGCTGCGGCGCCGGTCAGCGAAGAGGCTGCGGCCGCGCAATGGGCCGCCATGGTCGATGAAGGCGCCGGCGGCAACCAGTTCTCGCAGAGCAAGGGTGGCGCCGAGCGCATCCTCAATCAGGAGGAAATCGACAGTCTGCTCGGCTTCAGCCTGGCCGACGTCCATATCAGCGACAATTCCGGCATCCGCGCGATCATCGATTCGGCGATGGTCTCCTACGAGCGTCTGCCGATGCTGGAAATCGTCTTCGACCGCCTGGTGCGGTTGCTGACGACGAGCCTGCGTAACTTCACCTCCGACAACGTCGAAGTCTCGCTCGACCGCATCACCTCGGTGCGCTTCGGCGACTATCTCAACTCCATCCCGCTGCCGGCGATCCTCGCCGTGTTCAAGGCCGAGGAGTGGGACAATTTCGGCCTGTTCACCGTCAACTCGACGCTGATCTACTCGATCATCGACGTGCTGCTCGGCGGCCGCCGCGGGCAGACTGCGATCCGCATCGAAGGCCGCCCTTACACCACGATCGAGACCAACCTGGTCAAGCGCATGATCGAGGTGGTGCTCGCCGATGCCGAGCTCGCCTTTCGTCCGCTGTCGCCGGTCAAGTTCAACATCGACCGGCTGGAGACCAATCCGCGTTTTGCCGCGATCTCACGGCCCGCCAATGCCGCGATCCTGGTGCGTCTGCGCATCGACATGGAAGATCGCGGCGGCACCATCGAGCTGCTGCTGCCCTACGCAACGATCGAGCCGATCCGCGCCACGTTGCTGCAGATGTTCATGGGCGAGAAGTTCGGCCGCGACCCGATCTGGGAAGGCCATCTCGCAACGGAGATCGGGCAGGCGCAGATCGGCGTCGACGCCGTGCTCTATGAAGCGCAGCTGCCGTTACGCAAGATGATGAACCTCAAGGTCGGCGACACGCTGACGCTGGAGATGAAGCCCGACGCGATGGTGAGCGTGCGCTGCGGCGATGTGACGCTCACCGAAGGCCGCATGGGCCGCGTCGGCGACCGCGTCGCGGTGCGCGTTGCCAAGCCATTACGGAAGCCGAAAACCACCTTCGCGATGTTCGAGAAGGCCGACGAGACCACCAACCGACTGGAGACGCAGTGATGAATTTCGGCTTTGCCATCGAAAGCATGGTCGCGGTTCTGCTGCTGCTCACGATCCTTTATTGTGTGCGCCTCAATAAGCAGCTGCAGATGCTCAAGGCCGACGAGCAGTCGCTGCGCGCCACCATCTCCGAGCTCGTCACCGCGACGGAAATCGCCGAGCGCGCCATCGGCGGGCTCAAGCAGACGGTGCGCGAATGCGACGAGACGTTGGGCGAGCGGCTGCGCAATGCCGACGGGATTTCGAGCGAGCTTGCCCGCCAGATCGAGGCCGGCGAGGACATCATGCGGCGCATGCTCGGTGTGGTGATCGCCGCGCGGCAGGGCGACAAGCCGGCGCCCGATCCGAAGGCCGTCGTGGCGGCCGCGCACACCTTCACTGAACGCGTGTTGGCGCGCGCCAGCGGGCGCGCGGCATGAAGCGTTCCGCGGGCCTCCGCAAACGTCCCTCGCGCATCCGCCTGATGCCGATCGTCCTCGTGGCGATCATCGGGCTGTTTGCGCTCAAGACGCTCGGCCTCATGATCAACGGCGGTTACACGCTCGAGGACAAGGCCGCCGACCGCAATGCCGATCGCGTCGCCAGTGCCGAGCCGGCCGACACCAGGAGCCCGGACCGGCAGCAGTCCTGGGCGCAATCGATGTTCAACTATCCGGACATCACGGGCTCGGTCGGTGAGGGCGGTGGCGGCAAGCCGGCCTCGGAGCCGATCCCGCTGAAGATCAGCGACAAGCCGCCGCCCGCCATGGCTGGCGGCGGAGCCGGAGGGGCCGGCGGCGATAAGCCGATGTCGGCCGGCGAGCGCGCCATTCTCGAGAGCCTCTCCAAGCGGCGCCAAGAGCTCGACGCGCGCGCGCGTGAGCTCGACATGCGCGAGAGCCTGCTCAAGCAGGCGGAGCAGCGGCTGCAGGCGAAAGCCGGCGAGCTCAAAGAGCAGGAAGCCAAGGCGTCCACTGCGCAGCAGAAGCGCGATGACGCGGAAAATGCCCGCTTCAAGACGCTGGTCACCATGTATGAGAACATGAAGGCCAAGGACGCGGCCCGCATCTTCGACCGGCTGGACATGAAGATCCTCATGGACGTCGCCTCGCAGATGAACCCGCGGCGGATGTCCGACGTTCTCGCGCAGATGTCACCGGATGCCGCCGAGCGGCTCACCGTCGAGCTTGCCAACCGTGCCGGGGCTTCGGGCTCCGAACTGCCCAAGATCGAGGGCAAGCCGACCGCAAACGCGAACTAGGGCGGCGCCGGGCGCGGAAACCCGGGTAGCGGCTGGCCGAAAGCGGACGGCGCGAAGCCGAAAAGCCCTGGCCTATGGCGTTTTCACGCAAGTTGAAACTCACGGTTAACGCGTCCTTAAACGCGGCTCCCTAGGCTGCCGGGAGCACGCCGGCGGTGCGTCGGCGCGAGTGGGTTCTGATGGCAGCGACATCGATCATGTGGCGGGCGATCCGTGCGTCCTGGCGCACGCGAGGATCGAGCCGCGCGCCAGCGTGGCGCGCGCTCATTCGTCTGTCCGTGCTGCTCGCCGTCCTCACCGGCGTTGGCGCCGCTTCGGCCGCCGATCCGAAGATCAAGGGCGAGGTGAAGGTCTCCACCGTCGGCGGCTATGCGCGCCTCGTCTTCCGCATGGCGGAAGAGGTCGACGCCAATGTTCGCGTCAACGGCGCGATCATGATCATCAGCTTCAAGAAGCCGGTCGACATCAGCGTCGACAAGCTCAACAGCGATGCCCCCGAATACATCAGCGCCGCCCGCCGCGATCCTGATGGCACCGCCGTGCGCGTGGCATTGGCCCAGCGGCTCACCGCGCATGCGCAGCCCGCGGCCGAGCGGCTGTTCGTCGACCTGATGCCGGAAAGCTGGAACGCCCCGCCGCCGGCATTGCCGCAGGAAGTGGTCGAGGAGCTGGCGCGCCGCGCACGCGAGGCGGAGCGCAAGCTGCGCGCCCAGCACGCGGTCGCTGCGCAACCCAAGCAGCGCATCATCCGCGTCAAGGTCGGCATCCAGCCGACCTTCACCCGCTATATTTTCACGCTGCCGGACGCGGCCTCCGTCTCCACCGATCGCAGCCGCAGCGGCGACCGGCTGACGCTGAGCTTCGACCAGCCGATCGTCTACGACCTCGCCGATGCCAAAGCGACGCTGCCGCAATCGATCGACTCGATCAATTCGGAGATCGAGCACGATTCCGTATCGGTGACCTTTGCCTTCAACGGTCAGGTCGACGTGCGCACCTTCCGCGAAGACAAGAGCATCGTCGTCGACGTCAACACCGGCGACGGCGCGGCCAAGCCGGCCGAGGAGGGGGCTCTTCCCGCAGCCGACGGCGGCAAGCTGTCCGGCCTCGCCGTGCCCGACACCGTTCCCGCCAAGGGCGCCAGCGAGCCCGCGGTGGAGAAGAAGCCGGAAAAAAAACCCGAGAAGAAATCCGAGCTGGCGCCGAAGCCCGAGGCGCCGAAGATTGAAGCGCCGAAAACTGAATCCGCGAAGGCTGAAAAGCCGAAAGCCGAGGCGCAGCCGCCTGCGCCAGCTGCGGCCGTCGCGGCCAAGCCCGCGTCCCCACCGCCGGCGCCCGTTGCCGCTGCCACGCCGGCGGCGAAGCCGGAGCCGGCAAAGGCCGAACCGCCGAAGAGCGAAACGCCGCCGCCCGCGGCGCCCGTCGTTGCCGCCGCGCCCGCAAAACCTGCACCGCCGCCCGCGCCCGCGCCGGTGCAAGCGCCGACGCAAGTTGCGCAGGCGCCGTCAGCTCCAGCGCCTGCACCCGCGCCAAGTCCACCCGCGCAAGCCGCGCCGGTCGCGCCACCGGCTGCTCCGCCGCCGGCGCCCGTTGCCGCTGCCGTTGCCGCGCCGCAGGTCGCCGCTGCTCCAACACCATCACCGGCGCCGGCCGCCGCTGAGGCCGCGCCGCCATCGGCGCCGGAGAAGCCGGCCGCCGCTGCCGCCGCCGGTCCACCGAGCTCTGACAAGCCCGTCGTCGTGCAGCTCACGCGTCAGCCCGAAACCTTGCGGCTGATCTTTCCGTTTATGGTGCCGACGCCGGTCGCCTTGTTTCGCCGCGGTGACGCGCTGTGGCTCGTCTTCGACAGCGACTCCAAGATCGACCTGAGCGCGCTCGGCGCCGAGCGTTCGATCCTGAGCGCGACGGCGCTGCATCCGAAGAGCGGCGAGACCGTCGTGCGGCTGCGTTTGGCGCGGCCGCAGCTCGCGAGCCTCGTGGCCGACGGCCCGGGTTGGGCGGTGACCATCGGCGACGCGATGACGGATTCGACGCGACCGCTCGGCATCGCGCGCAATCTGGTCGGCGCCAACCGCGCTAGCATGACAATTCCGTTCGACGATCCGCGCACCCTGCATCGCATCGTCGATCCGGATTCCGGCGACACGCTGCTCGTCGTCACCGCGCTCGGGCCGGCGCGCGGCTTTCTCAAGACCCAGGAGTTCGTCGAGCTGCGAGCGCTTGCGACGACGCACGGCGTCGCGCTGGAGCCGCTGGCCGACGATCTGCGCGTCGAGCTGTCCGCCGACAAGGTCGTCATCAATCGTCCGATGGGCCTTGCTTTGTCGCAGGCGGCGCCCGGGCGGCAGCCCGGCAACTATCGTCCGGAAGTATTCGACGCGCAGCTCTGGGGCTTCGACCGGCAGGCCGACTTCAACGCGCGGCAGTCCGAGCTCATCCGCAACGCCGCGGCGGCGCCGGAAGCCAAGCGTCGCAATGCGCGCATCGATCTGGCGCGCTTCTATCTGGCGCGCGGCCTGTTCGCCGAGGCCAAGGGCGTGCTCGACGTCGCGCTTGCCGGCGACAACGCCAGCACCGAAGACTCGACCGGCGTCGTGCTCAAGTCCGTTGTCAATCTGATGCTCGATCGCAGCGACGAGGCGCTCAAGGATCTCGCCGCGCCCTCGGTCGGCAATCAGCACGATGCGCCGGTCTGGCGCGCGCTCGCTTATGCGCGACAAGGCAAATGGGCGGAGGCGCGCGAGGGCTTCAAGGACATCGACGCCACGGTCGTCACGCTGCCGATCGAGCTCCAACGCGTCACCTTGATGGACGCGCTGCGCACCTCGATCGAGGCCAAGGACTTCAACGGCGCCGACCGGCAGGTCAACGAGCTGGAGACGCTCGGTGTGCCGCAAGAGCTCGAGCCGAAGCTCGCGGTGCTCACGGGCCGGTTGGCAGAAGGGCTCGGCCGCGTCGACGACGCGCTCACCGCCTATCGCGCCGCGGCCGATTCGCGCGATCGGCCGGCATCGGCGCAGGCGCGGTTGCGCGAGATCGAGCTGCGCTTCGGCGCCGGTGACATGAAAGCGGCCGACGTGATCAGCTCGCTGGAGATGCTGACCACGACCTGGCGCGGCGACGAGACCGAGGTCGAGGCGCTGCAGCTTCTCGCCAGGCTCTACACCGACGCCGGCCGTTATCGCGATGCCTTCCATGTCATGCGCACCGCGCTGTTGGCGCATCCGAATTCCGACATGACGCGGCGCATCTTCGACGAGGCGGCGGCGACGTTCGACAGCCTGTTCCTCGCGGGCAAGGGCGACTCCATGCCGCCGATCGAGGCGCTGGCTCTATTCTACGATTTCCGCGAGCTCACACCGATCGGCAAGCGCGGCGACGAGATGATCCGCCGGCTGGCCGACAGGCTGGTTTCCGTCGACCTGCTCGACCAGGCCGCCGAGCTGCTGCAGCATCAGGTCGATCATCGCCTGCAAGGCGCGGCGCGAGCCCAGGTCGCGACCCGTCTCGCCATCGTTTATCTGATGAACCGCAAGCCCGACCGCGCGCTCGCGACCTTGCGCGCGACACGCAGCTCCGACCTCTCTGACGAGCTGCGCAGCCAGCGCCTCCTCATCGAAGCGCGCGCCATGTCCGACACCGGCCGCCGTGATCTCGCGCTCGAGGTCATTGCCGATATCAAAGGACGCGAGGCCATCCGCTTGCGCTCCGACATTCTCTGGGCGGCGCGGCGCTATCGCGAGGCGGCCGAGCAGATCGAGCTGCTTTATGGCGAGCGCTGGAAAGATTTCGCGCCGCTCAACGAGCTGGAGCGCCCTGACATCCTGCGCGCGGCGATCGGCTACTCGCTCGGCGAGGACAAGCTCGGGCTGATGCGCTTCAAGGAAAAATACGCGGCGAAGATGGCGGAGACGCCGGACCGCCATGCCTTCGAGGTCGTCTCCGCGGAGCCCGGCACCGGGGGGCCCGAATTCCGGGACATTGCGACCGCGCTCAGCGCCGTCGACACGCTCAAGAGCTTCCTGCGCGATCTGCGGGCGCGCTATCCGGACAGCGGCGCGCTGGCGCCGGTCGCGGCGCGCCCGGAGGCGCCGCCCGCTGTCGGGGCGCCGGAGACCAAGCCCGCCGTCGAAGCGCCGGTGGTGCCGCCGAAAGCGCCGGCGCTGCGCGGCGCCGCGTTGCGCGCGCCCGACACCGACCGGATCTCCACCGGATCGATCACGCGCATGCCGCCGCGGCTGCCACGCCCGAGCGTTGGCTGGACGGCGCAGATTCCGTAACGCCAAAGGCTTCCGGCTACGTCCCGTAGCTCTGGATCAGCGATCCGGCGACCAGGCTCCAGCCGTCCACCAGCACGAAGAAGATCAGCTTGAACGGCAGCGACACCACGACCGGTGGCAGCATCATCATGCCCATCGACATCAGCACCGAGGCGACCACCAGGTCGATGATCAGGAACGGCAGAAACAGCAGGAAGCCGATCTCGAAGGCGCGCTTCAATTCCGAGATCATGAAGGCCGGCAGCAGGATGCGCAGTGAGATGTCTTCGGGCCGCGCGGGCGCTGCTTCCTTCGACATGTCGAGGAACAGCTTGAGATCCTTGTCGCGCACGTTCTTTTGCATGAAGGCGCGCAGCGGGATCGTGGAACGCTCGAAGGCCTGCTCGGCGGTGATCTCGTTGTTCACCAGCGGGCGGACGCCCTGATCGTAGGAAGCCTGCAGCGCCGGCGCCATGACGAAGCCGGTGAGGAACAAAGCGAGCGAGATGATCACCGCATTGGGCGGCGAGGTGCCGGTGCCCATGGCGGTGCGCAACAGCGACAGCACCACCACGATCCGGGTGAACGAGGTCATCATCACGAGGATCGACGGCGCCAGCGACAGCACCGTGAGCAGCGCGATGAGCTGGATGACGCGCTCGGTCAGCCCGCTGCCTTGCGCGAAATTGATGGAAACGTCCTGCGCCGCGGCCGGGGAGGCCGTCGCCAACAACCCTAGAACCACCACTGCCAACACACGGCAGTGGAGGCGATTTCGAAGGATCATGCCTTGTTTGTCGGACGGCCCAACAAGTTCGCCATTTCCGCCTCGAGGTTGTCGTAGAGGTTCTTCGACGCGGCAGGCTTACTATCGGCGGCGGGAGCGTCCGGCGCCGGCTTGGCTTCAGGCTTGGTCTCGGGTCGCGCGGGCTTCGGCGCGGCGCTCGGCGTCGCGCGGGGCTCGCTTCGCACTGGCGGCACGGCCAGCGGATCGGTTGCCGGCGGCCGCGCGGTGACATCGCTGCGCGGCGGCTCGGTGCCGCCGAGCGGGCGGCGCAACGCGGCCTCGAGCCGCTGCGCCATCTCGGCGAGATTCTGATCGGCCGCTTGCTCGGCCGGACTCGGCGCCGCGGGCTCCGGGGCGCGCGGCGGCTCAGTGGCGCGCACGCTTGGCTCCGGCACGCGGGGCGCTTCCGGCAGGCGCGGCTCGCTGATCTTCGGTTCGCTCACGCGCAGCGGCGGCCCGACCGCGCGCGCCGGTTCAGTCGCCGGCATCGGCTCCGGGATGCCCGGCTCACCGATGCGTGGTTCGCTGAAGCGCGGCTCGCTCACGCGTGGTTCCGACGGGCGTGACTCCGGCATGCGCGCTTCCGCGACACGCGGCTCGGCGATGCGCGGCTCGGCAACACGAGGTTCGGCGATCCGCGGCTCAGGAATGCGCGGCTCCGGCGTCGGACGCGCGGGCGGCGCTTTCATCTCAGGATGCGGCGAGGTCTTCGGCTCCGGCGTGAACTTGCCGGAGAGCTCGGCGGCGAGGCCGGAGAGCGTGTTGTCGGGCACCGGCCGCGGACGCGCCCCCGGCTCGGTCTGCAGCCACGGCTCGTCGGTCAGCGCGCCGCGATGTGGGCGCGTGGCCGGCGCCGGCGCAACGGGCGGCTCCGGTTGCAGTGGCCACGAGCTGCCTTCGAGCGGGCGCACCGCAGCTTCCGGTGCCCGCATCGGCGCTTCGCGCGGAATGGGCTCGCGCATCGGCGGCGGCTCGCGCAGCGCCGGTTCGCGCGCGCCGGTCGCGCGCACGATGTTCGGCTCGACCACGACGTCGGTCGGTCCGCCGATCATGATGAGGTGCTCGATATTATCGCGGCGGATCAGCACCAGCCGGCGGCGGCTGTCGACGGAGGCCGCGTCGATCACCGCGAGCCGCGGCTGACGTCCGCGCGCGGTTCCACCGCCGAGCCGGTCGGCGCCGAAACGGCGCACCAGCCAGGCGGTCGCGCCGATGAGGCCGAGCACGACGAGGAATGCGATGAAGAATTTCGCGGGAAGCGGCAGCTCGACGCCGAACAGATTGTCAAACATCAGGGCTCTCCGCATCCTTTACTCGCGCGTGTCTGAAGCGAACACGCGCATACACAACGATGATTCACTTAAGCGCCGCCGAAGGCCCGAATCGCCGCTGCGGCGAAAATGGTTAACACCCCTCGGCAGCATTTGCCGCCCTGAATACTAACAAATCCTTAAGAAATACAGCCGTTCCTCACGGCCCCCGCGGCGGGCAAACGATCGCTATGGTAAACGGCGTTTTAATGGCGTGTTCCATCGCGCCGCTTCCGTTTACCCCGCATTAACCATACGCCCGGCAAAGTCTGCCTAGCGGGGCAGTCGCTAGCGAAGGCGGGGAGCAATCATGAGCATCGGCGACATTCCGATCCTGGGCATGCTGCGCACGCGCATGGAGTGGCACCAGCAGCGGCAGAAAGTTCTCTCGGAGAACGTCGCCAATTCCGACACGCCGCAATTCAAGCCGCGCGATCTCGTGGAACCCAAATTCGACAGCACCGCCGTGGGCTCGCTGCCGCAGATCGCGTTGGCGCGCACCGAAGGTGGGCACATCGGCGCCGCGAGCTCGTCATCGCTGTTCAAGAGTACCGCCGATGGGAAATACGACGTGCGCCCGACCGGCAATGCCGTGAGCCTCGAAGACGAGATGATCAAGGTCGCCGGCAACCAGATGGACTACCAGTCGGCAACCGCGATCTACACCAAAAGCCTCGGGCTCTTGAAGATCGCGCTCGGCAAGAAATAGCAGCGACAGAACAACACCGCTAAGCCGGCGAGGGGACAGCGACGATGGACTTCATCAAGAGCATGGTGATTGCCGCTTCCGGCCTGCGTGCGCAGGCCGGGCGTATGCGCATCATCTCCGAGAACATCGCCAACGCCGATTCGACGCCGGCGACGGCGGGCGGCGATCCCTATCGGCGCAAGATCATCAGCTTCCGCGACGAGATCGATCGCGCCACCGGCGCCGATGTCGTGACGCTCGGCAAGGTCTCGACCGATCAGTCCGACTTCCGGCTGAAATATGAGCCCGGCCATCCCGCGGCCGATGCCAACGGCAACGTCAAATATCCGAACGTGAACACGCTCGTCGAAATGACCGACATGCGCGAGGCGCAGCGATCCTACGAAGCCAATGTCAACGTCATCGGCGCCACGCGCCGCATGCTCCAGCGCACCATCGACATTCTCAAAGCTTGAAGGATCCTGACCGATGGCCACTCCGCTCACCGCCGCCAATGCTTATGCCAGCCTCGCCAAGCTCGGCAGTGGAGGAGCCGGCGTCGCCAAGACCATCGGCGACAGCGCCGGCGATGGCGATCAGAGCTTCGGCAACATGCTCAAGGACGCGATCGGCAGTGTCATCGAAACCGGACGCAAGAGCGACGCGCAGAGCAAGGCAGTGGTCGCCGGCAAGGCCAACATGGTCGACGTGGTCACCGCGGTCTCGGAGACCGAGGTCGCGGTCGACGCGGTGGTCGCGGTCCGCGACCGCGTGATCCAGGCCTATGAAGACATTCTGAAGATGACGATCTAGCGCATGTCCCGGAAAAGTGGACACCGGTTTTCCGATAAGGACATGCGCAAAACGAAAACCACAGCAGGGACACGACAAGACCAACAATGACCGGACCGGAAGTACTCGATATCGCCCGCGACTCGATCTGGACGTTGATCCTGGTGGCCGGGCCGATCATGCTGGTCGGGCTTGGCGTCGGCGTCGCCATCTCGCTCGTCCAGGCGCTCACGCAGATCCAGGAAATGACGCTGGTCTTCGTCCCGAAGATCCTCGCCATCTTCGTCACCATGCTGATCGCCTTGCCGTTCATGGCGCAGGTGCTGCAGGGGCAGATGCTGCGGCTCGCGAGCCATATCGCCACGGGCCAATAACGTCGCACCGTTTCCGAGGGCGAGAGCGCGGACATGCGCGTCGACATCTCCTTTCTTCCGGTGCTGGGCGCGACCTTCATGCTCATCTTCGCGCGCGCCGGCACCATGGTGATGCTCTTGCCCGGCGTCGGCGAGCAGAACCTGCCGACGCAGATCAGGCTCGCGATCGCGCTCATTCTCACCGCCGTGCTGCTGCCGCTGCACCGCGATGCCTATGCGATCGACATGCGCTCGCTCGGACCGCTGCTGACCATGCTCGGCGAGGAGCTGCTGATCGGCGCCGTGCTCGGCATGACGGCGCGGCTCGCGATCGCGGGCCTGCAGATCGCCGGCAGCATTGTCGCGCAGCAGCTTGGGCTCGGCTTTGTCACCGCGGTCGATCCGACCCAGGGCCAGCAGGGGATGATCGTCGGCAATTTCCTGACGCTGCTTGGCGTCACGCTCATTTTTGCCACCGACCTGCATCACCTGGTGATCGCGGCAATGGATCAGAGCTACACGCTGTTCGCGCCAGGCGAGGTGCCGCTCACCGGCGACATGGCGGCGCTGATGACGCGCACGGTCGCCTCCGCCTTCCGCATCGCCGTGCAGCTCTCCGCGCCGTTTCTCGCTTTCGGACTCTTGTTCAATCTCGGTCTCGGACTGCTCTCGCGGCTGATGCCGCAGATGCAGGTGTTCTTTGTCGGCATGCCGTTGTCGATCCTGGTCGGCCTGCTGCTGCTCATGTTGGTGCTCGGCGCCATGATGGGCACCTTCACCGGCTATCTCGAAGACGTTCTCGGCCAGCTCGCGCCACATTGATCAGAGGGTGAGATGGCCGACGATCGCGATGATGCCGAGAAAACAGAAGACCCATCGCAAAAGCGGCTGGATGAAGCGATCAAGCGTGGCGACGTCGTCAAGAGCCAGGAGCTCTCGACCTGGTTCGTGATCGCCGGCGGCACGCTGATGATGACGGCGTTCTCCAGCAGTATGAGCGAGGGCCTGACCACGACCTTCCGCGGCATCCTCGCCAAGTCTTACCAGCTCCGCGTCGATGGACCGGGGCTCCTTTATCTGATGCGCCAGCTCGGCTTCGAGGTGATCGCCGCCGTCGCCATTCCGCTCCTCCTGCTGGCGCTCGCCGCGCTCGGCGGCAATCTCATCCAGCATCGCCTGGTCTGGACCGCGGAGCCGCTGAAGCCGTCGTTCAGCAAGATTTCGCCGCTCGCCGGCCTCAAGCGCATGTTCTCGGTGCAGGCGCTGCTCAACTTCGCCAAGGGACTGCTCAAGCTCGTCATCGTCGGCGCCATCCTCACCGCGCTGCTGTGGCCCGATCGCTTCCGGCTGATGGCGCTGGCGTGGACCGATCTCGGCGGATTGATGCCGCTCATTCAGTCGCTGTCGATCAAGCTGATGGGCGCGGTGGTCGCCTTGCTCGGCATCATCGCCGGCGCCGATTACTTCTTCCAGTATCGGCAATGGTACGACAAGCAGAAGATGTCGCTGCGCGACTTGAAAGAAGAGTTCCGGCAGAACGAAGGCGATCCGGCGATCAAGGGCAAGCTGCGGCAGATGCGCCAGCAGCGCGCCAGGAAGCGCGTCATCGCCAACGTGCCGAAGGCGACTGTGGTCATCACCAACCCGACCCACTTCGCCGTCGCCCTGCAATACGAGAAAGGCATGGAGGCACCGGTCTGCGTCGGCAAAGGCATGGACTCGCTGGCCCTGAAGATCCGCGAGATCGCCGGCGAGCACGACATCCCGATTGTCGAGAACCCGCCACTCGCCCGGGCGCTGCACGCCACTGTGGAGATCGACGAGGAAATCCCGCCCGAGCACTACAAGGCGGTGGCCGAGGTCATCGGCTTCGTCATGCGGCTGCGCCGCGCCGTGCCGACCAGACAATAATATTGCGATGTTCCGTCCCGACACCGGCGAAGCTCTTGCAGTGCGTGCTCCGCTTCCGAGGTTCGTCAGCGGTTGCGGCCCGTTCGTCATGAACTTCGGAAGCGAAAGAGCACGCACAGGATTTTCCTTGCTGGTGCGGCTTTTCGATTTGAAGTTCCCGAAAGAGCTGCTGTAAATGCTGCAGGAACTTCAAATCGGCCGCACCGGCGGGGTGGGTGGGGCACTCAATGAGCAGGCTGGCGCACGCAATAAATCGCGTGAAGTCTCACCGCTCCGGCAGACAAGGCTCTATCCGACGATGGCAGGCGAGGACGGCAACGAGGATCGGCAGCAGCGCGTGGCGTTCGACCGCAGCCAGAGCGCGCCGCGCTCGGGCGGCGTCGGCTTCGTCCTCCTGGTCGCGGTTCTCCTCGTCGGCGCCGCCGCCGGCCTCGTCTTTCTCGGACAGACCCGCGCCGAGCCTTACATCCTGATCCTGCTGGCGGTGCTCGCGACCGTCGGCGTGTTCTGCCTCCTCGCGCTTGCCGCGGGCATTCTGCGTTTGCCCGGCAAGGGAGCCGCGCATCCGTTGAGCAAGGCGATCGTCGACCAGACGGCCGACGGCATCGTGGTCACCGATCAGAGCGGGCGCGTGTTCTATGCCAACGCCGCCTATCTCGACCTCATCGATGCCGCCGGCCCCGACGACGTGCGCCCGATCGAGCGCGTGTTCATCGGCGACCCCGACGTCTCCGAAGCGATCTACCGGCTGCTCAAGGCCGGCCGCGAAGGCCGCCGCCTGCAGGAGGAGGTGCGCATTGGCGCCGAGAAGGGCGCCCGTGGCCGCTGGCTGCGGCTGCGCGTCGGTCCGCTCGGCGAAGGCAGGCGCGACGGCAAGATGACGGTGTGGACCGTCGCCGACGTCAGCCGCGAGCGCGAGCGCCAGGAAAACGTCTTTCAGGAGCTGCAGCACGCCATCGACTATCTCGATCACGCGCCCGCCGGCTTTTTCTCTGTCGATGCGCAGGGCTCGATCGTCTATCTCAATGCCACGCTGGCGAGCTGGCTCGATCATGACCTCGCGCAGGTCGGCTCCGGCGACCTCAAGCTCGCCGACATCGTCGCCGGCGAGGGCGCCTCGCTGCTCACCACGCTCAAGGCCGCGCCCGGCGAGGTGAAAACCGAGGTCCTCGATCTCGATCTCAAGACGCGCGCCGGCCGGCCGCTGCCAGTGCGGCTTTATCACAAGGTGGCGTTCGGCGCCGATGCGGCGCCCGGTGTCTCGCGCACGCTGGTGCTCAACCGCGCGCGCGGCGAGGGCGAGAGCGCCGATCCGCAGCGTGCCGCCGAAGTGCGCTTCATGCGCTTCTTCAACAACACGCCGATGGCGATCGCCACCGTCGACCGCCTCGGGCGGGTGGCGCGCAGCAATGCGCGTTTCGCGCGGCTGTTCGAGAAGGAGCTCGGCGAGGGCCGCTCGATCCTGTCGGTGATCAGCGAGCGCGACCGCGCCGGCCTCGAGGCGGCGATCCAGAAGGCCGCGCAAGGGCAGGGCGACATCGCGCCGGTCGAGGCGGCGCTCGCCGGCACGACCGACGGATGGGCGAGCTTCTTCGTCTCCGCGGTCGAGGAGGCGGATCGCGACGGCGAGGCGGCGATTGTCTACGCGCTGGAAACGACGACGCAGCGCACGCTGGAGAACCGCATCAACCAGCAGCAGAAGATGGAGTCCGTCGGTCAGCTCGCCGGCGGCATCGCCCACGATTTCAACAACGTGCTCTCCGCCATCATGATGGCGACGGATTTCCTGCTCAACGCGCACAAGCCGACCGATCCATCGTTCTCCGACATCATGCAGATCAAGCAGAACGCCAACCGCGCGGCGGCGCTGGTGCGCCAGCTGCTGGCGTTCTCGCGACGGCAGACGCTGCGCCCGCAGGTGCTCGATCTCGGCGAGACGCTGTCCGATCTCACCATGCTGCTGCGCCGGCTGATCGGCGAGAAGGTCACGCTCGATGTCGTGCACGGCCGCGATCTGTGGCCGGTGAAGGTCGACCTGTCGCAGTTCGAGCAGGTGATCGTGAACCTCTCGGTGAACGCGCGCGACGCCATGCCGGATGGCGGCAAGCTCACCATCCGCACCTCCAATATCCATGCCGACACGGCGAAGAAGCTCACTTACAAAGGCATGCCCGCGGCCGACTACGTGCTGGTCGAGGTCTCCGACACCGGCACCGGCATCCCGCCGGAGATCATGGACAAGATCTTCGAGCCCTTCTTCTCGACCAAGGAAGTCGGCAAGGGCACCGGGCTTGGCCTCTCCACGGTCTACGGCATCATCAAGCAGACCGGGGGCTTCGTTTACCCGGATTCGCAGGTCGGGCGCGGCACCGCATTCCACATCTTCCTGCCGCGGCATGTCCCCGGCGTCGAGGACGCGCCGAAGCCGGAGGCGCCCGCGATCACCGGCACGCTGGAGGCGGTCGATGCGCTGCGCGCGAGCGGCGTCGCCGCGCCGGCACCATCTGCTGCGACGCCGGCTGCGCCGGCCGCGGCTTCAGCGAGTACCGATCTCACCGGGCAGGGGCGCATCCTTCTCGTCGAGGACGAAGAGGGTTTGCGTGCGCTCAATGCTCGCGGGCTCTCCTCGCGCGGCTACACCGTGCTCGAGGCGGGCAACGGCGTCGAGGCTCTGGAGGTGCTGGAGCGCGAAGGGCGTGTCGATCTCGTGGTCTCCGATGTGGTCATGCCGGAGATGGATGGCCCGAGCATGCTCAAGGAGCTGCGCAAGAGCCATCCCGATATCAAGATCATCTTCGTTTCAGGCTATGCCGAAGAGGCCTTCGCCAAGAGCATGCCCGAGGGCGCGCCACCGGCCTTCCTGGCCAAGCCATTCACGCTGAAGCAGCTCGTGGCGGCGGTGAAGGAAGTGATCAGCACAAACTAGACACGGGACAGAAGTAGGCCGTGTCTCTTCTGTCGTCTGTCTTCTGATCCCTGTCAGTCGCAGACTCTCACCTTCTTGTATCCATCGCTCACCCGCTCGCGCACGATGCGGCAGGTGCCGGGCGCTGGCGCGGTGTGCTGCGTATAGATGTCGCCCGAATACACGGTCGGCGCGGGCTCCGCATAAGCCGTTGGCGGTGGGCCGGGCGGCGGATTGCTCGTCGCGGCGCCGATGCCGAGACCGACCGCGCCGGCGCCGATGATCACCGGGATGAACCAGAAGAAGGCCGCGGCCGGCTTGGCGGTGGCGATCATCGTTGCGCCCACCACGGATGTCGCGACCAGTGCGCTTGAGACTTTCCTCATGACCGACCTCCTGGCGCGGCCCTTTCGCGCGCCGCGAAAGATCAATGGGAATCGCGCAACCGCGGTTCCGGATCGCTGACGGCAATCCCGGGGCAAAGTCCCGGCAAATCCGCGGCGTCCGCGGTTTCTGCTGGTTTTGCCGTGAGATAGGGGCGCGACATCAACCCCCCTTACACGGCGGTGCCAATGCACCATATTGAAGGCGCTCCCGACATCGGGGCGAAGAGGGATCCGCCATGGGTCGTTTCCGGGTTTTCACGATTGTGCTCGCCGCGGTGGCGGCATTGGCGCTTGCCACGCAAGCCGACGCGCGTGTCGGGGGCGGCGGCAGCTTTGGCAGCCGCGGTGGGATGACCTTCTCGGCGCCGCCGACCACGCGGACCGCACCTTCTACCGCTTCGCCGATCAATCGCTCGATGACGCAGCCGTCGCGGCCGACCTTCGGTCAGCCAGGCACCGGCTTCTTCGGCCGCGGCTTGTTCGGCGGCCTGCTCGGTGGCTTCCTCGGCGCGGGACTGCTCGGCATGCTGTTCGGCTACGGTTTCTTCGGCGGCATGGCGGGTTTTGCCTCCGTGCTCGGCCTCATCCTGCAGGTCGTGCTCGTCGTCGTCGTGGCGCGGCTCGTCTTCGCCTGGTTTGCACGCCGCAACGCGCCGGCATTCGCCGGCGAAACGCCGAACGCGCGCCCGTCCTCGTTTTTCGGCGGCAGCGGCTTCGGCATGGGCGCGGCCGCCCCGAGCGTCGAGCCGATCGCGATCGGCAAGGAGGACTACGACGCCTTCGAGCGGCTGCTCGGCGAGATCCAGGGCGCCTATAGCGCGGAAGACCTCAACGCGCTGCGCTCACGGGTGACGCCGGAGATGCTCTCCTACTTCTCGGAAGACCTGGCCAAGAATTCGAGCCGCGGTGTCGTGAACCACGTGTCCGATGTGAAGCTCTTGCAGGGCGATCTCGCCGAAGCGTGGCGGGAAGGGTCGAGCGAATACGCGACCGTCGCCATGCGCTTCTCGCTCGTCGACCGCATGCTTGATCGCGCCGGCAGGCTTGTCGGCGGCAGCGATCAGCCGGAAGAGGTCACCGAGTTGTGGACCTTCATGCGCATGCATGGCGGCAGCTGGCTGCTCTCCGCTATTCAGCAGGCGTGAGCAAGCGGGCCCGGTTGCGCGGAAATGCCATATCAGCTTGCGGCGCAAATCTGGCCATGCGTTGACGTATGTCAGCGAAGGGTCTAAGTTGACATATATGGAAAAGACCCAGGTTTACCTTCCCAAGGAAGAACTTCTGGAGCTGCGCAAGGCAGCAGCGCGCTCGGGTCGCAGCGTTGCCGAATTGGTGCGGGACGCGATTCGCAAGGTTGTTCTCAAATCCCCGACCAGAGGGCCGGTTGCGATTTGGGACGGTCGACCGAAGCGGAGCTCGGTCGAGCACGACAGCGTGCACGATGACCCCTGATGCGGCAGGGCGAAGCCGTCTTTGTCGATAGTGGTGCATGGATTGCGCTGGCTTTGTCGCGCGACCCACTACACGCGCAAGCCCGCGAGCAGTGGGATTTGCTACAGGCCGCGGCCGGCAAGATTCACACATCGGTGCCAGTCGTCATCGAGACTTTCACGTTTCTCGATAGGAATGCCGATCGGCAGGTTGCGCTGAAATGGAAGGAATCCATCGACGAGCTTGGTACGGTGAACGTTCTTGTATGCGAGCGGCGCGATCTGAACCAAGCCTGGAGTTACTTTCGACGCGCCGATCTGCACAAGCTGTCTGCTGTTGATGCTACTAGTTTTGCCATTATGAAGCGCGCCCGAATTTCGCTCGCATATGCGTTCGATTATCATTTTGCGGCGGCCGGTTTCCGGCTCATTGCATAGCTCGGACGCGGCGCTTCAGGTGGGCTCGCTCTCTTTGCTGATCGTCGCCGGCGCATGCGCCGGCGGTTCTGCGTTCTGAGGCACCAGCGTCACGTGATGCGCGGCGTCCATCGCCGTCTTGAACTGACGCGACTGCCCGTCGGCGGCGTGACGCATCTCGAACTCGACGCCGATCTGTCCCGCGGTGCGCCAGACCACGCGGCAGGTGCGCCGCGCGCCGCTGCCGCGCTCCGACAGGATCAACGTGAAGACGTCGGGCACCCGTGTCGGGTCACCGACGTCGAGCCGTGCACCGCTCTCGGAAATGTCGTGTACGAAGCAGCCCTGCAGCAGCTGATCGTTCTCGCCGATCTGTGCCGCGTAATGCAGCGGCTTGCGTCGCGCCTTGCGTTTGTCTTTGGCCATCGTGTCGCCGGGCAATGGCGGGCGGGGGGACGCCGCTTACGGTTCATTAACGATGGGTCGTCACACCGCCCCATCGTGGCGGTCACTTATAGGAGTGGCGGCTTACCAATTGATAAAACGGAACGGCGCAAACGAGACGAAGTTCTGAAGTATTGACAGGCGTTTCCTCGATGTCGGCATGGCTGTTCTGTGACACCTCCATGGCATTGACCACACCAATATTTGAGCATCGCTCAACGTTGACCTTCGCGCACAAATCGGGCTTATGTCGCCCCCGCAACCTGGTTTTCGGCCTGATCTTCCTGACACGCTCCCGACTTTGGGCTGCTGATCAATGATCTCCCAAAACTCGGATGGTTGCCGTCGCTGCGATGAGCGCACGACGGTTCAACGTGAAGCGATAAGGAGGCCATGATGGCCGTTGGTACCGTGAAGTTCTTCAATACCCAGAAAGGCTATGGATTTATTCAGCCGGATGACGGCTCGAAGGATGTGTTCGTGCACATCAGCGCCGTGCAGCGCGCCGGCATCCATTCGCTGATGGAAGGCCAGAAGGTCAGCTACGAGATCGTCAACGAGCGCGGCAAGATGGCCGCGGGCAATCTCTCGCTCGCCTGATCATCTTTCTGTTCTGCTTTTGCGAAGGCCCGGTGGCAACGCCGGGCCTTTTGCTTTTCTACGGCAGCCCTATGTCGATTGCCGGCACGATGACGCGGCTGCGCGTTTCGATTACGGTTAGTGCCGACAAAACGGAGGAAACCGCTCATGGACATTCGCCAACTCGGTCCGTCACGCAAGGGTCCGGCAGCCTCGTTCACCGGCACCGTGTGGCAGGAGCCGATCATCGAGGCGCCGGATCCCGCGCGCGTTCGTGCCGGCTTCGTGCGCTTCGAGCCCGGCGCGCGGACTGCCTGGCACACGCATCCACTCGGACAGACGCTGCGCGTTCTCTCCGGCATTGGCCGCGTGCAGGCCTGGGGTGGGCCGATCCGCGAAATCCGCGCCGGCGATACCGTGTGGATTGCGCCGGGCGAGAAGCATTGGCACGGCGCCTCGCCGGATAATGCGATGGAGCACCTCGCCATGCAGGAATCGCTCAACGGCAAGCATGTCGAATGGCTCGAGCACGTAACTGACGCGCAATACGGCGGCAAATAGTTTTCATTTGTGGCCTCTCCGTCGTCATCGCCCGCGAAGGCGGGCGATCCAGTAATCACCGCACCATCGGTGTTTACTGGGTCCCCGCCTTCGCGGGGACGACGCCCAGTGAGTTGAGATTCTGAAGCCAACGGCCCTTGGATAAGTTGCCTCGAGATAAATGGAGGCGCGCATGCGCTATGAGCTCTACTACTGGCCGGAGATTCAGGGGCGCGGCGAATATGTGCGCCTCGCGCTCGAGGAGGCGGGCGCCGCCTATGTCGATGTCGCGCGCTCGCGTGGCGGCGAGAACGCGATGCAACGCTTTATGACATCTCGCGCCGCCGGGCGGAGCGAGGGTCCGGCGCGAGCACGCAAAGATGGCAGGGGCATCAACCAGCGGCCCTTCGCGCCGCCCTTCCTCAAGGCCGGGAAGCAGATCATCGGCCAGACCGCGAACATCCTGCTCTATCTCGGCGCGCGCCATGATCTTGCGCCGCGCAGCGAAGCAGGCCGGCTCTGGGTGCATCAACTGCAGCTCACCATCGCCGACTTTGTCGTCGAGATTCATGACACGCATCACCCGATCGCGTCATCGCTCTACTACGAAGACCAGAAGCCGGAAGCGAAACGCAAGAGCCGCTCGTTCCGCGACGAACGCGCGCCGAAATTCCTCGGCTATTTCGACGACGTGATCGCGCAGAGCGGCGGTCCCTATTTGACCGGCCGCAGGCTCTCCTACGCCGATCTGTCGCTGTTCCAGATCGTCGAAGGCCTGCGCTACGCCTTTCCGAAGACGATGCGCGCGCTCAAGCGCGACGTCGGGCGCGTGGTGGAACTGCGCGATCGCGTGGCCGCGCGCGAGCGCATCGCCGCCTATCTTGCGTCCGAGCGCCGCATTCCGTTCAACGAGATGGGCATCTTTCGCCGCTACGAGGAGCTGGACGCCTGAGACGGCTCATTTCTGCCGGGAACACGTGATCCAGTCCTGACGTTGAACCGGGTCACATGCGTTCCTGACGTTGAACCGCTGCTATGCGCTTCTATGCCGTGATCCTTGCCTATGCTGTGGCTATCGCCACGATCGTCGGCGCAGGCGCCGCGGCAATCGGCGATCTGCAGCAGGCGGGCGCGCGCCAGCAGCGCGAGCTCGACGCTTCGATCGACCAGATCGTGCAAGCGCACAATGAGCGCAAGGCGCTCGCCGGAAAGCCCGACGAGGCCAAGGTCGCATCGCAGACCGTTGGGGCGGCGCCGCAGGGTAGTCCCCTGACCCGGAGTGAGGCTGTCCCGCAGCCACCGCCGCGTAAATCCGAGCCGGCGGTGGAACTCAACACGCGAGAGGTCCGGGTGGCCGCCGCGAAGCCCCGGCGGCACGAGGGTCGCGTCCGCACTGCGCGCCGCCACTACGTACCTTTCAACTTCCTCTCGCTGCCGAAATTCGCCGGATTCAATTTGTTCGGCCTGAAAAATTGAACGACCTCTTGATCGGGTGGCCTCAGGCCCCACCTGCCGCGCGCGGGATGCGGTGCATCCGCGGTTCCGCAACACCAGCAGGAGCATGCGATGAAAATGTCCTCCGCCCTCGTCGAGCGAGCCTTGACGCAGTTCCCGGCGCAGCCGGTTCCCGACGACCATCCGGCCGTGGCACAGCTCAAGCAGCTGTTCGGCGATCACACGTTCTTCCTCGACCGTAATGGCCTGTCGATCGTCGAGCCGACCGATTCGGCTGACGCGCGCTCCGCGGCTGTCGTCGAGCTCGCCAGCTGGACCGATGCGACCTGCACCAGCCTGGCGCCGCACGAGCCGGAGGTGACCGATACGGTTGTCTCGCTTGATGGCGCCGCGGACGGCGAGGGCGTGCACTAAGCCCCTGCAATCGCACCGCCGCGCGCCGGCTAGCTCCGGCGCGCTGCTTTCTGCCTTTGTGCGGTGCGCGCCGTGCGTCGCTTCCCGGCTGCGCGGGCGGCGCGGCGTTTCTGCGCGGCGCGCCGCTCCCGCTGCCGTTTCGCCCGCCGGCGCAGGCAGCGCAGGCACCGACAGCGGCTCGGCGTGATCACGTTCTTGAAGTAGTCGGTGCCGTAGTCATAGACGATCTCCTCGCCCGGCTGGATGTCGCGGATCGCGCGGATGATGATCTTGCCCTTGATCGTGTCGGATTCGGCGTTCGGCCGGCATGAATGGTTGGCGTAGCGCGCGATGTTGTAGCGTGGCGTGCCGTCGACCGTGACCTTGCTGTTGATCTCGTAGAGATATTTGTTGCCGCGGTTCTCACGCCGCTGTGCCTCATCGTTGTCGATCCGCGGGCCGCGGTACTCGACGATGAAGGCGCGCTTCTTGATCAGGGCGGTGGCGAACAGGCCGAACCCGGTACGCGAGCGGCCGACGCGATACGGACGTTTCTTGGACATTTCTTGACGGGCAGGTGATTCCAACGGGCGAGGGGGAGCGGATGACAGATGAATTCCGCCTGGTCAATTGGCATTTGTCCTCAACGTGCTTCCTTGCTTGAATGCTCTTGTCGGTTGTGATCAAAATCCAGCCGACGGGGGAGACGCTTTCATGACAATACGGTGTCAGTTTCGAACGATGCTCATGGCCGTCGGCACCTTGCTGCTGCCGCTCGCTGGCGCCAGCGCGGAAACCTATTGCAGCGGCACCGTGCCGTATCTGTGCGCCGGCTGTACCGCCAACGCCACGATCAAGGTCGTTGTCGCCTCGGTGCCGCGCAAGCTTGTGGTCGGCGAGACCAACAAGGGTGTCTGGTGCGGCCAGCATTGGGGAACGATGGGCGGCCACAGCAGCTTTCGCATCGTGAAGGCGCCGCGGCTTGGTAACGTGTCGGCCCACGGCGACGCCATCTTCTACAAGGGCAACCGCGTCGGCCACGACCAGATGCAGATCGATATGAGCTGGCTCGGTCCCAGCAACCAGCCACTCAAGGGGACTTTCGTCTTCGATATCGACGTGGTGGCACAGCCGTTTTGAGAGTGACCAACGAGTAGCGAAAGTGTGAGTAGTGCTTCGGCCAGGGAGCTACTACTCACTACTCACTACTCGCTACTTGTTCCTGAGACGCCATGTCTGCTGACGAACACACCTGGCCCGAGCTGCCTTACGCCGCGTGGAAAGACACGCGCGACACGCTGCAGCTGTGGACGCAGATCGTCGGCAAGATCCGCCTCGCGCAGACGCCCTGGGTCAATCACTCCTGGCACGTGCCGCTTTATGTCAGTGCGCGCGGGCTGACCACCTCGCCGGTGCCCTGCGGCGCGCGCACCTTGGAAATCGAGTTCGACTTCATCGATCACGTGCTTTGGCTGCGCATGAGCGACGGCCATGTACGCCAGCTCATACTCAAGCCGGCGCCGGTCGCCGAGTTCTATGTGGAGATTTTCGCCGCGCTCGCCGATCTCGGGCTCGACATCCGCATCGACACAATGCCCAACGAGATCGCGGATGCCATCCCGTTTGCCAAGGATCGCGTGCATGCGTCCTATGATCGCGATTATGCCAACCGCTTCTGGCGCGTCCTGCTCGCCACCCACCATGTGCTCACGCATTTCCGCAGTGCCTTCCTCGGCAAGGTCTCCCCGGTGCATTTCTTCTGGGGCAGCTTCGATCTCGCGGTGACGCGCTTTTCCGGACGGCGGGCGCCGAAGCATCCCGGCGGCGTGCCGCATCTGCCCGACGCGGTGGCGCAGGAGGCCTATTCGCACGAAGTCTCCAGCGCCGGCTTCTGGCCGGGCGGCGGCGGGCCCGTCGACTATGCGGCGTTCTACTCCTACGCCTATCCGGCGCCCGACGGCTTTGCCGCGGCGAAGCTTCGGCCGGCCGACGCAGTCTTCTCCAAAGAGCTCGGCGAATTCCTGCTGCCTTACGATGCCGTGCGTCGCGCGCGCGACCCGGCGGCGATGCTGATGGATTTCCTGCAGAGCTCCTACGCCGCCGCGGCTGACCTCGGCCGCTGGGATCGCGCCGCGCTCGAATGCGCGCTCGGCGTGCCGGGGCGTCCACGCGCGCTGTGAGGCGGACTATCAACAGGGATTGTGGAGAGCGTGTTGGTAACCGCGATTATTTTGCGGGCGCTCTTCCCTTCGCGCGCAACGCGCTTATAACCACATTTATCCCGTCCTTGCTGCCAAGGGACGTTTGATCACCGTCGATTGACGTTGGGGCGGGTGGCGATGGCCGAGCGAAGGGTGTGTTCTCTTCAGTGACGGACACCTGATGCACTCGGCGGCCCAAGTCGCGAAGGTCC
>Ga0070741_10004099_pt1 | contig 34582 bp, 33 predicted proteins | sample Coa_R1_4_FD_66440 | JGI IMG/M metagenome (GOLD analysis project Ga0070741, IMG submission 66440) | Surface soil microbial communities from Centralia Pennsylvania, which are recovering from an underground coalmine fire - Coalmine... | ecosystem: Environmental > Terrestrial > Soil > Unclassified ... | reverse complement strand
TTTGTTTTTGCCGCGATCGCCGCATCCATGAAACCCGCTTGAGATGCGTCCGGAACTTTCGCATGAACGTCGAGCTGCACGTGCGTGACGGTCCAGCCCGCGGCTAAATCTTCCAAGGTTGCGGTGGCGGTGGTTTCAATGCGCCGCGGGTGAAAACCGCAAAGACCAAGCTCATTCGACAGGGCCATCGAAAAACACCCGCCTAACGAAGCGGCGATCAGTTCGTCCGGATTCGTGCCGAGGCCTTCGGCGAATCGCGTCCGAAACGAATATTGCGTTTCAGAAAGAACGCCGCTTTCGGTAGTCAAACTCCCTTCGCCCTCATGAAGGTTTCCTTTCCAAAGAGCTGAAGCATTTCGATCCATAATTAACAAAGCAAAGCGTTACCTCTCCGTTTGTTGCCCGGCCAATATCTTCTTGGTAGCACGTCATACTTTTTGAGTATGGCTGTCTGCGCGTGGCCGAGTTGTCTCTCATAATTTGCAATTCCTTCTTTGCATTAACGTGCCGAGCCGGTTTACGATAACTGTCTTACCCCCGATGGAACTTCGTCATCTGCGCTACTTCGTCAGCGTTGCGGAAGCGCTGAGCTTCACAAAAGCCGCCAAAAAGCTGCACACTGCGCAGCCTTCACTCTCGCGGCAGATCAAGGACCTGGAAGAAGAGCTCGGCGTCCGGCTCCTCAATCGGACAAAGCAACTGGTCTCGCTGACTGAGGAGGGCCGCTCATTTCTCGCGGACGCCAAACGCCTTCTTGCTCTCGCAGCCGAAACTGTCGAGTCGGTCCGGCGATTGCACAGCGGCGAGGTTCGTGCGCTAAATATCGGCTATGTCAGCAATCTCTTTTACGATTTGCTGCCGAGGACTCTCGCTTCGTTCCGTCAATTGTTTCCCACTGTTTCGGTTAACCTCTTCGACATGTCGTGCGGTGATCAATTTCGCGCGCTCGAAGATGGCAAGCTCGATCTTGGTTTCGTTGGATTACACCAGCCAATTGCACGGCGCGGATTGGAATTCCGAACCATTGCGTCCTACAAAACCGTCGCCGCTTTGCCCAAAGAAAACCCGCTGGCGAACGAAACGACGGTCGCGCTAAAAGCTCTCGCGCCCATGTTTTTCATCGGAATGTCAGAAGCGAGCTATCCCTGCTACCACGAGTGGCTAACCAAGACCTGTGACCGCGCCGGTTTCATCCCGAAGGTTTTGCAGGATGTCGACCTTGAACGAACGATGATACACGCCATCTCCGCCGGTTTGGGTGTCGCCCTGGTCCCGGAGCAGCTAAAAAAACTTCCCCACAAAAATGTCGTGTTTCGCCCAGTCAAGCCGGTCGTGGCGACAGAGGCTTGCGTCGCATGGAAAGGAGAAAATCCCTCTGCTCCCTTGAAAGCCTACGTGGAAATCGTCCAGCACGTTGGGCGGAGCATCCGTTAAAGCGAACTGTGGCAGGATTTGGTCGTGTCAAAATCAAATCGAAAAATCGAAAATCAGGCTAGAAGAGGAGAAGGAGACTTCGATCAAACGGCGTTTACGCTTTTCCAAAAAGCAACGGGAATCAAGCACTAAGACCCGCCGCCCGGCTCAACGACGCCCTTACTCAAGTCGCGGAAGCTAAGCATTCTGAGGTTTGGAAGCCCCAGGCAAGAAAGACGAATAGAATTGAACGTGCTGAAAAATCTTGGCAAGGGAATACAACTTTGGATAAATGAGGTAACCGAAAGAAACGTCTATATGCTCTGGACTATAATTGTAATACTAGTCGTGCTCTGGCTTCTGGGCTTTATCGGCCACATTGGCGGCGCTCTGATTCATCTTCTGCTCGTGATTGCCGTCGTTGTGCTCGTTATTCAACTCATTCAACGCAGACGGCTCTGAGCGAATCCCTTTCCGCCCCCGTAGTATCAGTAGGCTGCGCGTCTTCACGATCGGTTTTGCAGGCGATGAATACCATTATGCAATACCGAGAAGTGCTTTGACGATGAAAAATCGTCGCGCGTTTGGGGCTATCAGACTCAGCGTGCGTTCCATTTGGCGCTCTGGCGCAGTCGCTTCAGGATCAGATGGTCAGGACTCTTCGTTCTGAACAGTTGAAGCGCCACCGCATGAGATCGTGTTATCACCCCTTAGCTCATCAATGCAAAATTTGCGATGAGATAAACCGCGTCCCCGCGAACGCGCTTGCTCATTAACCCTGGAATCAAGGCGTAGACTCCGCAGAAAAGTTTTTGTAATCTGGCGCTCGTATGCCCGATGAACTGGAAAAATTTGTCCTGGGCGATACGGCGATCTCTGCAATCGAACAAGCGTCCCCAACTCGGAAGGGACTTTTTGGCCGCCGAAAAAGGCAGCGCGAGCCGCTGACGCACTGCGAGAATTGCGGAGCGGAGTTGCAGGGACATTGGTGCGCGAAATGCGGTCAGCCGGCGATCGATTATCGGCGCTCGTTCCGGCATGTCATCGCCGATCTTCTCAACGAATTCCTGAACTGGGATTCCAAGGTCTTCGCAACGATCGGTCTTCTGGTCGCGCGTCCGTGGAAGCTAACGAATCAATTTCTCGCAGGGCATCGCGTGCGTTATGTGCATCCGCTGCGACTTTATCTTCTCGCAAGCATTCTTTTCTTCTTTGCAGTCAACTACGGGATCAAGTCGACTCACTTCGATCCGATAAATCTGTCGCCGGAAAATCGCGCCGAGATACGGGATGAACTGCAACGGGAAAACCTCGCCCCAGAAGTTCGGGCGAAAATCGAAGCCGCGCTCGGCGGCGTGGAAGTTGCGCCTAACAAGCGTGCACAACTTGAACAAAAATTGAAGCGCGAAGATTTATCGGCCGATGCGCGTCGCGAAATCCAAGAACGTTTGCAACACGGCGATCCCATGCCGAACGCGCGTACCAAAATAGAAGACGCCATGAAGGATTTGCCGCCGGAAGTGCGCAATAGAATTCGGGATTCGTTGAAGCGCGTTTCTCCAATGCCGCCTCAGGAATCTCCGCAGCCGGGGCAAACGACGACCGAGCCGAGAGAGCCCGATACCCCACGTCTTGAGTCTGGTTCAAATAAGAACGCATCAACGCCATTCGAAAAATGGATCGAAGCGCGAGCAAAGGAAAAGATGGGCGAGCATGGAACAAAAATGGGGCTGTTTATCAGGACGCTCTTTAGCAATCTGCCTTACATGATGCTTTGCTGTATCCCCCTCTTTGCTTTTGTTTTGAAGATCCTCTACCTCCGCCGCCACATCTTCTATGTCGACCACCTGGTTTATGCGCTTCACATCCACACATTCGCTTACACCGGGATCATGCTCATCGTCCTCGCAACAATCGGCCTAAACCGCATGGTTCCAGCTGCAATCGCGGGTTGGATTATCGCGCTTCTTTGGATCGCGTTCGTTGTCCAAATTTTCTTGTCGATCCGTTGTGTTTATCGCCAGGGCTGGTTTATCAGCATGTTCAAATTCCTTTTTGGAGGATTTGCGTATCTGATTGTCCTGGTATTTGCGCTCGCCGTGACGTTTTTCATTACAGTCGCATTACCATGAGAAGAATGATTTTCTTCGCTTTCGCGTTAGTCAGCCTTTCTGCCACAGCATTTTCTGCCGACCGGCACATCGCTTTGAAGGCATGTCTGCGGACGGAAAGAATTTGAAACGCCTGGTCAAGAACGGCCGCTTTCCATCTGTCAGCACGCTTCAGTAAAAGTGAAGCCAATTACGTTTTTCGTTTTAGTTGCTGCGTCGCCTTTTGCACGTTTACGAATGCAGCACAGCGCAAAATTATGTATGAACAGCGCGAAAACATCTTCGTTGCCGACATTGATGGCACGCACCAGGAGAAGATTGCCGCTGGCGCACTGCCTGAAATTTCGCCAGACGGCACGCGCGTCGCCTTCAACACCGAGGCCGACGCAAAGACACGGCCTGGTGATCGGCTAAGTATTTCGCCGGACGGGCAAGGTGCTGCTGATGGCTGTCGATTGCGGCTCGGAGCACAAGCGCAAAAACTGGGACGGTCCGCAGCCGTCGATTTATCGAATGTCGTTAGATGAAAAGAGGTCGAAGCTCCTCGTGAAACACGCGCGCACGCCGAGCGTGAGTGCGCCGTAGCTATACCTGTTTAGCTGCAGCCGCCTCGCTGTGTTGAGGCGATGCTGTGTTGTTACCCGCACGGCGACACAGCGCCGTGGCTACAACCGCATGCGTAGATTTCCGACAAAACACCAGAGGCTTACCCTAAGCCAGCGTCTCGCAATTTTAACTTAAAAGCTCTCGCGCTTTCGCCAGCGCCTCCGCGATCTTGCTCGAGTCTTTGCCCGCACCCTGGGCATTCTCCGGTCGGCCGCCGCCTTTGCCTCCAACAATCGGCGCGATCTGCTGAATCAACTTATTCGCCTGAAACTTCGACGTGAGTTCTTTCGGAACCGTAGCAACTAATGCAACATTGCCGTCTTTTGGGCTCACCAGAAATATCGGGCCGTTGAATTTCGACTTCAACACATCGGCGACCGCCTGCAGCAGCTTGCTGTCACCGTCTTGTATTTCAGCGACACAGAAATCTTCTCCCACATGCGGCGCAGCCAGTTCGTTGGCGATTTGAGCGGCCCGACTTCTCAGCTGCGTTTCGACCCTTTTGGCACTCTGTTTTTCCCAATCGCGCACTTCACCCTCGATTTTTTCGAGATGCGCCGCCCTCACGTCGACCTGCCGCAGCATTTCAGAAGTGGTCGCGTCGTTGTGAAAAGCAGGCAGTGGCGCGATATCGGGTTTCTTCCGCACCAGGGCTTCAAACTTTTCGTGCTGATGTGTAGCTTCGTGTTTCGCCCACGAACGCGCCGCTTCGCCAGCCACTCCTTCGATCCGCCGAATTCCAGCTGCGATCGCCTCTTCCTTTACAATCCGAAACGGCCCAATTTCTCCAGTCGATCGCACGTGCGTGCCGCCGCACAGTTCCATGGAGTAACCATTGAGCGCATGGGGCGCTCCGCCGATTTGCAAAACGCGCACTGCGTCGCCGTATTTCTCTCCGAAAAACTGGATAATGTCTGTTCTCTTCTTCGCTTCCGCGTAAGGAATTTCGGTCCACGAAACCGGCGCGTTTTCCGCGATTCTTTCGTTCACCAATTTTTCCACGTCGCGGACTTGTTGCTTCGTGAGCGGGGCGCTTGAAAAATCAAATGTCAGTTTGTCAGGCCCGACGTAGCTGCCCTTTTGTGAAGCGTCACGCGAGACCACCTCGTGCAAGGCCCAATGCAACAAATGCGTCACCGTATGGTGCCCTTGAATGGCGCGTCGCCGATCTGCGTCAACTGAGATGCGCACCGCTTCGCCCGGCTCTGGTGCCCGCCCTGCCACAAGCGCGGCACGATGAACAAAAACATCACCGCGCTTTTGCGTATCAATCACGCGCAATTGGCCGACTTCTGTTCGATCATGCCCTGGTACGTGAACCAACCCACGATCTCCCACTTGTCCGCCCATCTCCGCGTAAAAGGGTGTTTGATCGAGAACGATATTGAGTTCGTCGGGATTTTTGCCTGGCAACACTGTTTCGACAACCGATTCGGTCTCCAAAAACTCGTAGCCGAGAAATTTCGTCGGCTCGGCTCCGAGTCTGTCTTCGTCAACCGCGATTGTCTCCTTTTTTTGTGCCTTGCGTGCGCGCTCACGTTGTTCCTCCATCAATGTCTCAAATCCGGCAACATCGACCGTGAGCCCCCGTTCCCGCGCCATCAATTCGGTGAGATCCAGTGGAAAGCCTTGCTCATCGTACAAGCGAAATGCAAACGCCCCTGAAATTGTGGAAACGCCATGAACGACTTCGCGCTCGAAGAGCTCAATCCCGTTATCGAGCGTTTTGTTAAAGGCTCCTTCTTCGCGCCGAATTACGTCTTTGATTGTTTCTTGTTTCGCGCGGAGCTCAGCAAAGACGTCGCCCATCGTGTTCGCAACAACATCGACCAGCTTGAAGAAGAACGGTTCGTGGAAAGCTAACGAACGCCCGTAGCGAACAGCGCGACGAAGAATGCGACGCAACACATAGCCGCGCCCCTCGTTTGAGGGAATGATTCCGTCCGCGATCGCGAACGAAAGCGCGCGAATGTGATCGGCGATAACGCGGAAGGCGATGTCGACTTTTTCCTGCGCGGTGTCACCGACGCTTTTTTGTTTTGGAATTGTCGATCCATACTTTTTGCCGCTCAATTTCTCGAGTGCATCAAAGATTGGGCGAAAAACGTCCGTCTCGTAATTGGAGATGGTTCCCGAAAAATCGGTGAGGTTCTTTGTGTTTTGAATAATTGCGGTGACGCGCTCGAAACCAATTCCGGTATCGACGTGGCGCGCAGCGAGTGGGATATATTCGGTGTGGCCGGGGTCACCGCCCCCGGCTACAGGTTGCGCGTTGAACTGGATAAAGACCAGGTTCCAGATTTCGATGCAACGCGGATCCCCCTGGTTCACGAGTCCGCCGCGTGTGTCGCCGTCTGGTGTGAGATCGACATGCACCTCCGAGCAGGGCCCGCATGGACCGGTGTCGCCCATCATCCAAAAATTGTCAGCCTTGCCGCCATTGAGAACATGGACCTTGGGATCGAGATCGGCTTCGCGAAATAAATGTGCCCAGTGATCGTACGCTTCCTGGTCAAACTCACTCGGCTCGCCCGGGCCGGGTCTATAAACCGTCGCATAAAGCCGTTGCGCTGGAAATTTCCAGCGTTTGACCAGTAGTTCCCATGCCCATTCGATTGCTTCCTTTTTGAAATAATCACCAAAGCTCCAGTTGCCGAGCATTTCGAAAAACGTGTGGTGATAAGTGTCGAGTCCGACGTCTTCAAGGTCGTTATGCTTACCGCCCGCACGGATGCACTTCTGCGTATCTGCTACGCGTGCCGGTTTCCATGCAGGCTTTTGCTGCCCAAGAAAGATTGGCACGAACTGATTCATGCCGGCGTTGGTGAAAAGCAGGTTCGGCGCATCCGGAAGCAATGACGACGAAGGCACAATGGTGTGCTTTTTCTCGCGAAAGAAATCGAGAAATGATCCTCTGATTTCGGCTGAGGTCATATTTCTAACCACCAATGAACACGAATAAACACGAATTCGAGGAAAGCCGAAAGCAACTCTGATGGCTCGCGCTTTCCGCGCTTGCGCAGGGGGCGACCAAATTCCTACAGGGATGCCCCTAGGCAAAACTAACAAACACCTTCGGCGCTGAGCCGATGTAACAGAATTTACAGACCGTTACTCTCTTTCTTCGTCGAGCCTGGCTTTGACCGCCGACTCAATTTCTTCGTAGAGCTGTTTATCGTTCTTTAAGACTTCTTTAGCGGCGTCGCGTCCCTGGGCAAGTTGCGTCCCCTTGTAGCTCAGCCAGGAACCTCGCTTTTCGATCACCTGTTTTTCCAGCGCCAGATCGAGCAGCGCGCCGGTCGATGAAATCCCTTCGTTATACATGATGTCGAACTCCGCTTCCGTGAATGGCGGCGCAACCTTGTTCTTCACAATCTTGATGCGGGTTCGATTTCCAGTAACAACGCCGTCGGTCTGTTTGATCGCGCCGATCCGTCGAATATCGACGCGCACGCTGGCGTAGAATTTTAATGCCTTGCCACCGGGAGTTGTCTCCGGATTTCCGAACATCACGCCGATCTTCTCCCGGATTTGATTTGTGAAAATGCAGCATGTCCGGGCTTTTGAAATGAGCGAGGTGAGCTTGCGCAGTGCTGCGCTCATTAAGCGCGCTTGTGCTCCAACGGTTGCATCGCCAATCTCCCCTTCGAGTTCCGCTCTGGTGACCAGTGCTGCTACGGAATCCACCACGATGACGTCCAACGCGTTAGAGCGCACCAGTGTTTCGCAGATTCGCAGCGCTTCCTCGCCAGAACTCGGCTGAGAAACCAAGAGATCATCCAGATCCACGCCGAGTCTTTTTGCGTAGGCAGGATCAAGCGCATGTTCCACGTCGATAAACGCCGCGAGCCCGCCACGCTTTTGCGCTTGCGCGATCACCGTCAAAGTCAGCGTCGTTTTCCCGGAAGACTCCGGGCCGAAGACTTCCACGACTCTGCCTCTTGGGAATCCGCCGACGCCGAGCGCGCGATCGATCAGGATATTACCCGTCGGAATAACGGCAATATCGACAATCTTCTCATCGCCGAGGCGCATGATCGCCCCTTCGCCGTAGTCTTTGGCGATCTGTTGAATCGCCAGGTCGAGATTCTTATTTCGCGCTGCAGTGACCTTGTCTTCTGTTGTTTTCTGCTCGGTTTTCGCCGCCATATCAAAAGACTGTAAGTACGACGCGCTCGCCGATTCGCCAAGCAGAAAAGATTCGTCGGTAAATCAAAAGGCCGCGAATTTTTGTTTCGCGGCCTCTGATTTCCCCTGAGACGAAGCTTAGGCAACCGTGATCTTGCGCGGCTTGACGTGCTCCGCTTTTGGCAAAGTCAACGTTACAAGGCCTTGCTCAACGCTGGCGCTGATCTTGTTTGCGTCGATTGATGGATCGAGCTCAAAGGTGCGCCGGAAATTTTCCGGACGCGATTCATGATGGATTAGCGTTCCCTCTACAAGGGGGAGCGAGCGCCGTCCGACGATCGTGAGCTCGTTATTTTCAATCGAAATGTCGAGCCCGTCCCTATCCACTCCGGGCATCTCGACTTCGAGCGTGTAGCCATCGCCGGCCTCAATCACGCTCGCCGGCGGCGCGACAAACTGTTCGGTCTGCGCGCGATCGCCATCACGGTTTTCGCGAGTTAACGTATTCATGGTGAAGTCTCCTTTGGTTGAATTGATTAGCTGACCTGAATTTGCTTCGGCTTCACTTCTTCGGCCTTCGGCAATGTCACAGTCAAAATCCCGTCCCGGTAAGTGGCGCTGACTTTCCCAGCGTCTACGCGAGTAGGTAGTGCAATGCTGCGGCGGAACCTGCCGATGTAACGCTCGGTACGCTCGGCGTTTTCACCATTACTGCTGCCCTCCCGCTTGCGTTCGCCGCTGATCGTCAATGTTCCATCGTGCAAAGAGATTTCGATGTCCTCCTTGCGCATTCCGGGCAACTCGGCCACGGCGACCACATTGTCATTGCTCTGGTAGAGATCGAGCGCAGGCGACCAACCAGTAAAGAGTTGACCAGTGCGCGCAAAGCTCGACCAGAACGGCAACTCGAAAAACGAGTTAAGTTCATCCCTTAGATTGCTCCAGCGGTCCGCTGCGGACCACGGCGCCAATTCCGGGGTTTGATAACGAATCAGAGTCATAGTTTAAGTCTCCTTTCTTTAAAAAAATCTTCAGGGATTCCCATTAGCTCGCGTCATGCCAAGATGAAGATCGGACGCTGTATGATCATAAGCCATATAATACGAGGGACTTGAGATATATGAATGTCTAGCGCCTAGCGAGCTTTTGTGTCTAATCTGGCACATCGCATGACCGAGGTTACCGGGGAGGGTGAGACAAAATTGCGCTGCCACGCAATGCCTTGACAGCATGGCGATCAAGCGGTTACGAGTCGCATCGTGGATCCACGCAGTGAAGGTCGCCGCGAGCTGGATACGCTTGTGATCAATGTCGAACTCACGCTCGCCAGCATTATCCAAGGCGTTGCCCTTTTTTTCTTAACGGACAATGCTCGTGCGGTTTTTACGATGCGACATTGGGCTTCGTTTCCTTATGTTGCCGCAGGGTTGTGTGTAATCTTTATCTTTTGGTCGCGGTCAATCATTCACACGCTCACGCTGATTCGCTGGCCGATGGAATTTGGACATAACTTCTTCTACATCGGTTGCGCCTTGGGCGAAGCGATTCTTTTTAGTCGCCTCGACGATCCTCTGGCGTGGTTCCAGCTAAGCGCCACATATGCAGCCGTTGTGTGGCTGCTTTTTGTCTACGACATGCGATTAATTCACGCCCGCATCGCAGAATCGCGTAACGACACCGATCGGGCTCTTTACGCGCGCGCCGAAGCCGATCAATTGCGCAACATTTATCTGCTCGTTCCCTTGCTTTTTTTCGTCAATCTTGCGTGCGCGCTGGCCATTTGGATCTGGCCTGAGTTGTTCATCACTCGTGACGGCCACATTTGGTTGATCAGCGCTCAACTGATTTCGTTCATCGTTTATCTTACTTACATAGGGCGTCACTTTAGTAAGATCGCGCAGCTTCTCCTGCAGAGCAGGCAGGCGGATTAATAACGTGGGCCGCTCGTACTCGAATTAATATAACTCGACGCGCCAGGAGTTAGCGCTCTCTTCGAGTGTCAAGGTAAAGCACCACAAACGCGATTCCCACCAACGGTTGAAGGATTTTTTGCAAAACACCTAGCACGAAACTTGAAACCTCAAACCCGCGCGCTTGCTGGGCTTCCGTCATTTTTTGCAGCAACGCTTGCGGATCCTGCGTCGTCATTAATTCATTGAAAGAATGTTGTAGAGTCGTCCACTCCGAGACCAGCGTGATCGCCAGCACAAATGCAAACCACAAGGAAGCAATAAGAACGCCGCGCCACGACGGACGTTGAAACCATGGAAGCTCGCGTCCGCTGTGCGCCAAACTTCGACTTTCCCGCAATGAATCGACGACTCCTGCATTCTCCAGGACGGCAAATTGCTGCCAGAAAAGCACATTGATGAAAAAACGGCCGAACATCCAAACTTGAAGTACGAGCAACGCCAACGCGAGAAAGATCACAAATAATGAAGATGCCCCGGCGACGATCATTGCTGCGATCAGCAGCGCAAATACGGTCAGCAAGAAGAAAACGCCATAAACCACGACACACAGCGCTGCGACCCGCGGCCAGAACCGGACGGCTTCGTTGAGCGCACCGAAAAATCCTGGGCGGCGCCCGGCAGAGATTTCAGCGGCGAGGATCTGAATCCCACCCACGTAAATAGGCCACATCGCCAGTGAGAAGATAAACATGAAAAAAGCAAAGCCTCCCGCAGCGAGAACGCGTAGATCCGCATCCGAGACATGCGCGGCCTGCGTCCACATGACGGCGAGCTGTCCGCATACCGAAGGCAAGACTACCAGGAGCGTGAGGGGAATGAATTGAAGAAAGCCTCTTGCATATATCCGAAACGTCTGCGCCAAAATCTGACCGAAGCCACGAGAAGGCAACACCGGCGGAACCTGTGCTGAGCTTGTCGAGGCGCTCATCTGCGGGCCGCTGGCGGGCGCTTCCAAGTCGAATAGACCGGGAATCTTCGCCGCTAAAGTCCAGAGCTCGGCATCCGCGCGGCGAGCTTCGTTTGCAGGAAGCACTCGGCCTTCCGCTTTCCACTCCCGCAATGTGTCGATATTGGCAGGGCCGTATTCTCTGCCATCAACGCGCACGATCCATTCTTCGGCCACGCCTTGATCATCCCGTATCATGCATTCAGAATCCATTATCAGCCTTTACCATGAAACTGCTGCTTATTGATGGTCACTATTACGTTTATCGCTCGTTTTTCGCTATCCCGAATCTCTCGAATTCCAAGGGCGAACCGACCAATGCGATTTTCGGCTTCACAAAAACATTGCGGCTGATGGTCAAACATTTGCAGCCGAAGTTGGGCGCGGTTTTTTGGGACGAAGGAATGCCGGAACGCCGGGTGAAGCTCCAGCCTGCTTACAAAGAGACACGCAAGGAAATGCCTAAGCCGATGGTTCCGCAGCTCGATTTCATCCAGAAACTCACGCCCTTGCTGGGTTTTAAGAATATTTCCCTGCCAAACACGGAGGCGGACGATCTGATGGGCTGCTATGCCATTGCCGCCTGCAAGCAACCTGAGATGGAGGTCGTGCTCGCTACCAACGACAAGGATTTGTATCAGCTCGTTGGCCCGTGCGTAAAAGTTTATACTACAGCAAAGGCGGACCTTGCTTCACCGAAGGATGCCTTCGCTTTGCTAAGCGAAGAGCAGGTGGCTGCAAAATGGGAGGTTCCGCCGAGTCTTATCGGCGATGTGCTGGCCCTGGCCGGCGATTCGGTCGATAACATCCCGGGAGTTGGATTGGGCCGGAAAACTGCTGCCGCCTTAATTCGTGAATTCGGCGGGCTCGAGGCGTTACTGGCCAGCATCGACAAAGTGAAAAGCGCGCGAACTCGCGAGAAACTTATGAACTCCCGCAACCAAATTTTGGAAAACCGAAAAATGGTCGATCTGGACTGCCATCTGCAATTACCGGTGCCGATCGACCAGCTTCGAATCAAGCCCGATTACCCCAATCTGATCCGTGCGCTGGAGCATTGTGAATTTAAGTCGCTGCTCCAAGAGGTTCGCGAAGAATCAGTGCTAGTCGAGCCCAGTGCTCAAAGGGACCTCCTGTAGCGACTGAGGATTTATAAACGATCCGTAATTGCCTGACTTCCAATAATCAACGCTCAGACACGGATTTTTCGTAAAAAACTTGAACGCCGGCCGTTACGTACTGTCAAACTCAACAGGTTAAGGCGATTCGGGTGGTTGCACGTTTTTCTGATATTCGTTGTTTCTCCTTAGCGTGCGCTGCCCGAATCTTTTCTTATTTTTGAGCAATTCTGTGCTGGTTTTCCGGCCCTATTTCGATTTCCCGCACACTTACTGGGCGTTTGATAGACGGCCCCGGGGTTCATGCTTATCGTCCCTCACTGGGCCGAGAAATTTTGAATCTGGACGATCGCTTTCAAGCGGAGGGCTCAGCAAGTTTCGATGAAGCCTGACCGTTACGATCCTATTTCTGCGGCTCTCAAGGAGGACATCGGGCAGGGCGATATCACGACTGATTTCTTCGTACCGGAGACGCTTCACGCAACGGGGCGCCTCATCGCGCGTGAAAATGCCATCGTCGCCGGTACGGGAGCCGCCACAGAAGTTTTTCGGCGGATCGATCCTTCCCTAGACATTCAGGTTGTTTGCCGCGACGGCGATGAAGTTGTTGCCGGCGACATTATGATCGAAGTGCGCGGTTTGGCGCGTTCGATCCTGAGGGCGGAACGGGTCGCGCTGAATTTCTTGCAGCGCCTCTGCGGCATCGCAACGCTTACGCGTCAATTTGTCGATGCCGTTGGCAACCATCCGGCCAAGATCCTGGACACGCGCAAAACCTCCCCCGGGTTACGGGCATTGGAAAAGGCTGCAGTGGTCGCGGGCGGCGGTGTTAATCATCGGTTTGGCTTGTACGACATGGTCCTGGTGAAAGACAATCACCTGGCGACCTTTGGTGGACTTTCCAGTTTCGCCGATCGGATTCGTCAGCTTCGCAACGAGCGACCAAACATCCGCATCGAAGTAGAGGCTGATGATCTCGAGCAAGCCCGCGCTTTTGCCGAAGTGGACGGTATAGACGTCATTCTTCTCGACAACATGACGCCCGCCCAAATTCGAGAAGCCATCGCCTTGAGAAAGGGCAATATCCAATTTGAAGCCAGTGGCGGCATCACGTTGAAAAACGTAAAACGCATCGCGGCAACGGGAGTCGATTACATTTCCATTGGCGGCCTAACGAACGCCGCACGAGGGGTCGATATTAGCCTGGAAATGACGCCGGTGCCCGGCTGAGAGTTGAGATGCCAGACCGGCTTCTCGCTGCGGAATTGCAGGCTGGTATCGGCAGTGCCGTAATCGGCCGGGAAATCATAGTCCTCGAACAAACTGACTCGACAAACGATGCGATTTTGCAAATTGCGAATGCAAATCCAAAGGAAGGCCTGGTTGTCTTCGCAGAACATCAAACCGCGGGGCGCGGTCAGCGCGGCAATCGATGGGAATCAGCAGCAGGCAAGGGACTTTGGTTCTCAATTCTTTTGCGACCGAAGATCGATCTTGCGAGTTCACCGAGAATCACGGCCTGGGCGGCGGAAGCCATTTCCGGTGCAATTCAAAGCGAATTTTCTCTCGCACCTGCCATTAAACCGCCAAACGACGTGCAGATTGAGGGGCGCAAAGTTGCCGGCGTCCTGGTAGAGATGCGGGCCCAGGAGAGAGCATCGCATCTGGCGATCGCAGGTATCGGAGTGAATGTGAACCAATCCGACGAAGATTTCCCGAGGGAGCTGCAAAGCAGGGCAATTTCCGTCGCGATGGCGGCTGGCAGACAAATCGATCGCCAAAAATTTGCCATCGCTCTCCTGCGAAGGCTGGATCGGACGTACCGAGAAAAGTTCGTCAGCGCAGAACTGTAGCCGAGGGCGCTAACTGCAGCTTACTCACTGCCGAGCCACCCAATCGCGGTAAATTTGAGGTGAAATCTCCGATGGCTTGATCTCGCTGCGTCCGCCCCAGAAAACATTCGTATATGAAACTGGAACGTCGCAGAAGGTAAGATGCCGATCGATCGCTGCTTTGTGATCGAGTAACAGTTGCTTATCAGTACCGTGCGCCACGGCCATGATGTTGACATTCTTGAATTCCGGGCCGCCTTCGCGCCAGTAACAATGCGTGAGAATATGGTGACGGCCAACTTCGCCGCCCGCTTCAATTTCACGACCGTTCGGCACCGCCCAATGAAACAGCGCGTTGAATCGGGTGACCCGCACTCCGCTTACTGACGGCTTGACGTGTTCCAAAAACGTTGAAAAGCGACCAATGATTTTTCGCGCATTCAATTCTTCTGCCACGCGAAAAAACTCTTCCACTGGCACGCCGGCTTCATTGGCACGCGCCACCCATGGCGCCGGCTTGATCTCTTCTGGACTGAATTCGCGTTTAAGTGCGAGGAGGACATTCCATTCCCGTTCATTCAGATTCACAATTTGCACCGGAATCATTTTTGCCGGCTGATCGGCCTTACTACCTGGCTCAATTGACTTCCGACGAACGTGTCCCACTCCAAGAGTGAAAATTCCTTTTGCCGGCATGACGCGAAAACGCTCTGCTTCAACCTTTTTCGCAAGCAATTCGCAATGTGCTTCCAATGAAAATCCCTGGGGGACCTTCACAGTAGTCCACAGCTTGTAGTCAGATCCGGCACTCGCTGTGTCGGTGGAACGGAGCACCACATGCCCCGAAAAAGGATCCTGCCGAAACATCCAGTCGAACGCAGCGTCGATTTTGCCTTCGGGAACTTTCCACGCCACCAGGGCGCCCTCCGCAAGGTTTGTCGCAAGCAATGTTTGTCGGACGCGCCGTATCGTGCCCGCGCGCAACATCGCGGCGATCCGCGCCATGACGACATCTACACTTATATCCGAACGTTTCGCGATTTCCTCAAACGGTTCGCGGACGAATCCTTCGATTTTGTCCTCCGAAATTGCGAGAATCTTTGTGTTAACAGGATCGTTGTGCTCAACCGGCAGCATTCCAACTGTTCCGCCCACCACGCGAACTTGTCCAACTAATGCAACGCAGTCCGCAGGTTTTTTTTGCGGCGGTCAGGCGCGCGTCGCCCGATACTTTGTTAGGCTGCGCATGCAAGCACGGCCGCAAAATGGCATGATGTGCCCGCAATCACGAACAGATGCCAGATGAAATGCGCATAGCGCAATCGCTCGTTTGCAAAAAATAAAGTGCCCGCCGTGTAGGCAATGCCGCCCGCTACCAACCAGAGCACGGCCGACCACGGGATGGCCAAGGCAAGCGGACGAATAACAATGATTCCAAGCCACCCAGTTCCCAGATACAGCGTCATGGCAAGTTTCCGATGACGCAGCGTGCCACGTGTTGTTTTCATGGCGACGCCGAAGAGCGCGAGTGCCCAGACGATGCCGAGCATGGTTAAGCCACCAGTTCGGTACAACGGACCGAGCGCGAATGGCGTGTACGTTCCGGCGATCAGCAGGAAAATTGCTGAATGATCCAGTGTTTGAAGAAAAATTTTCGCGCGCGTACGAGGCCAGGCATGGTAGAGCGTCGATCCCAGATACAGCAGCAACATGGTTACGGCAAAAATGATCGTGCCGACTAGAAAAGACGCGTTGCCATGGCGAAACGCCGCCAGGAGGAGAATCGGCGTGCCGATCATTCCACCGACAAGCCCGATCCCGTGGCTGATACTATTTGCCAATTCTTCGCCGGCTGATTGCGTCCGCATCGGCAAGGCCAGCGACTCGTCAACAACCTTCATCGCTCGACCTCATGCAACGCGCATCAAACGATTTTGCCAAGCAAAATGATGACTTGGTGTTCGGCATGGGACGTTGAACGTTAAAGCCTTAAGCGCTTGAGTCCCATGATCAAAGCGATCTTTTTCGACGCAGTGGGCACGCTGCTTTATTTGAACGGAACGGTCGGCCATCACTACGCGCTCGTGGGCAGGGAGGTGGGCTTTACGCTCGATGCGCACCAACTCGATGACGCGTTCTATTCGGCTTGGAAGAAAATGCCGCGCCGCGATGCGATCATCGGCCCGCGCGACGACGATGATAAAGGTTGGTGGCGTGAGCTTGTGGGTCTTGTCCTGGATCAGGTAGCCCCTTCTTTAAGCGAACTCGATCGAGACAATTTCTTCGAAATCGCTTACGAACATTTTGCGGAGCCTGGTGTTTGGGAACTTTACCCGGAAGCGACCGGCGTCCTGGAGCAATTGCAGCCGCGTTTTCAGCTCGCCGTGATCTCAAATTTTGACGGGAGATTGCGGCTTATTCTCCAACACCTCGGTATTTCCAAGTTTTTTAAGCACATTTTCATCTCCAGCGAGATCGGAGCGGACAAACCCGATCCGGAAATTTATCGGCGCGCGTTGAAGTTAATGGACGTGAAACCGAACGAGGTCCTTCACGTTGGCGACGATCCGGAACGGGATTGGGGAGCAGCCAGCGCCGCTGAATTGTCGATCTTTCGATTGGATCGACCGAAGAATTCGCTACGTGATCTGGTTACGATGTTGAAATTGTAGGGCGACCGCTTCGCTTGCCTGGCTTCCATTGGCCGCCGAAGCGCCCGCCCAACAATCTTGCGACACCGCTTGATCTGGATTAGAAAACGTTTCCGCCGCGGGTCGGTAGCTCAATTGGTAGAGCAGCGCCCTTTTAAGGCGTTGGTTCCGGGTTCGAGTCCCGGCCGACCCATGATTTCATCGCTCCCATACTTTCATCCAGCAAGCGTAGTGATCTCTCACAAATATAAGTGCATTTTTGTTGAAATCCCCAAGACGGGCTCCACCAGCGTCCGGGCGATTCTGGGCAAAGCTTGGAAACCCCATCTGAATCTGTGGCAGATCAAAAATCAGATGGAAACCTGTTGGACGCACTACGGCGGAAGGAAAAATCGAATTCTGGCGTCTTTGTATTTGTTGCGTCCCGAAGAACGCCGGAGAGAAATCGGACGCAAACAATTTGAGACCTACTTCAAATTCGGATTCGTTCGGAATCCGTGGGACCGTGTTGTCTCTCTCTACGAGCGCAGCGAGGCGATCCAACTCAGGGATAAAATGACGTTCGACGAATTTGTCGACTGGATTCAATACAGCAGCGCCACTTGCATCCACTCATCCCCTCACCGGTACCAACTGGATTGGTTCGTCGATCCTAATGGAAACGTACTCGCCGATTTCATCGGAAAATTCGAACGACTCGACGAGGACTGGGCTTTCGTGGCGAAGAAGCTGGGTGTGAACGAGGAATTGCCGCATCAAAGAGCCAATCCCCGGGCGCGGCATTACACTGAATATTACACGCCGCGAACCAGGGATGTCGTCGCGAACAAGTTTAAAGTCGATATAGAGCGGTTTGGCTATGAGTTCGCCGGATAAAATAAAAGCGATCGTTCTTACATGCGATCGCTATCGAGCGATCACGGAGCACATGATTTTTCAGTATGACCGGTTGTGGCCGGATCATCCATTCGTCTTTCATGTTCCTTATCAAGAGTCAGGCGGGGTGGATACCGAACGGGTTAAATATCTCACGGCGCCAGCTGATATTAAGGGAACTATTTTGCATCTGTTGGCGCGGATCGACGATGACGAATGGATTTACTGGTGCGTGGATGACAAATACCCCATCCAACTCGTCACTGATAAAATCGCGAGCCTGATCTCTCACGCCATGCGCTCGCCGGAGGTAGACGGTCTTTTGTTCTGCAGATGCCGCGCCACCCTGAATAACCCCAGGCTGACTCTCTATCGGCGCAAAATTAAGAATCCATTTGGCGATGTTTATTTGGAGCGAAAAGCCTGGTTCCAAATATGGATTCACCAGATCCTGCGCGCCAAAGTGCTCCGGCACCTCTTCGCCCATTTGCCTGACCACATTCCCAGCGCCAAAGCAATGGATGAGTTCAAGAACGACGTTCCCAAATTGTCCGAGCACCGGTTGTTTGTGACGAAGGAGAATTTCGCTGTGTTTGGAGAAAGCACCCGGCGAGGGGTGATCACGCAAAATTGTTACGACAGCATGGTCGCGGCAGGGATTGAGCCACCCGAATGGTTTCGCCGCCCAGACGGCGAATACGTGACGCTGGGAAAACTGTAGCTGTTACAGCCGCTCAAACGTGTAGCGAAAGCATTCGATCTCCGCGGCGAACCGCTCGCGCACTACCTCGCGAAGCTCCTCGTCATAATATTTTGAATAGTGTTCGCGGTTGGAGCGATTGTATTTCGGCAGTGCACCTGGCGAGATGTCTAATGCCGCACAAACCGTGCGAAAATCGCCCTCAAGATTCTCAAAGCGCATGATGTATTCAACGTTCCCGAAGGGATTTTCTTCGCCCTGATCCAGGCGGAGATAATCTGGGACCGACAGAGCGCTCGAAATGATCTTTCGGAATTTTTTTCGATCCCAAGCAGCCATATTTTGTGTCGGTGTAAAATACAACGAGATCATCCGGTCCCACGGATTTCGTACACAGGTGAACTTGTAGAGGTTACGAAACTCCGCTTCGCCAAGGGCCGCCCGGTATTCAGTCAGCGTTGAATGTTTTTTGACCTTGTACTTTGGATTGCGCAGGCCAAAGCGCTCGACCCCGTCTTGTTCACTCCGTAAAGCCACTAATTCATCCTCGGAATAATCGCGGAGGACACTCTGAATCGAATTACCGGCCGTCTTTGGAATGTGGACGAATAGAAAACGTTTCTGAAAGGAAATCATCAGCGCGCTATCGTGGGATTATTTTACGGCGCCTTCCCCAATTAGGCCAATACTGGCGGTTGTTTATCAGTCGTGCGACCTGTTGCTGGCGGGAAGCTCCATGATCCTGTCTCACAAATACAAATTCATCTTTATCAAGACGGCAAAGACAGCCGGCACGAGTATTGAGGTCTTCCTTTCAAAACACTGCGGACCCAAAGACGTCCTGACTCCCATTGAGCCTCCGGTCCAAGGCCATCAGCCGCGCAATTACCAGGGATTCATTAGCCCAATCCCTGAAATCCTGGATCGACCCGGCAAATTCTTCTCTGCTTTGCGGCATTCAATCGCCAGCCGCGAGAAATTTTATCGCCACATGCCTGCCTCAGAGGTGCAAAAGCGCGTTCCAGCGAAAGTCTGGAACAGCTATTTCAAGTTTTGCGTGGAACGAAATCCCTGGGACAAGGTTTTGTCTCACTACCACATGCATGCTGCCCGCGAAGGCGGTTCGCTTTCGCTCGATGAATATCTGGCCCGTGGCCGGTTGCCCACCAACTATTTTCGGTACACCGATCGCTACGGAAGAAAAATCATCGTCGATCGTATTCTCCGGTATGAGAACCTCGTTCCCGAACTCAGTGAAGTTTTCTCGCAATTAGGTATTCCCTTCGACGGAACACTGGGCGTTACAGCGAAATCGGAATACCGCACCGATCGCACACCTTACCAGCAAGTATTCAACGACGAACAACGGGGAATCGTTGAAAAGGCTTTTGCCAAAGAAATCGAACTGCACGGTTATCATTTTTAAGCGTCGCGGACCGGAACCTCAAATGGCGGTCAATCCCCAAAACCTGCCGATGAGGAAATTCTCATGCCTGGCCAAATTGGCTTTGGCCTTGAGTTTTCGCGTCCAAAGCGATATTCAAAATTCAGTCTAAGGGAGAAAGATCCTATGCCACTGTTAAAACCAGACCCGACGTTTTATCCTTCACCACGGCTGGCCATGCAGGCGCCACCGGAGAAATATGCCTTTGTGGCGGCGCTTAATCCGCCGGGTAGCAAACTGAACGACGCGCTGCTGGTTGTGGATGTTGATCCAAAGTCGTCCAGTTACGGGCAGCGCATCGGCGAAGTGAAGTTGCCAAGCTTTGGCGATGAAGTGCATCACTTCGGGTGGAACGCTTGCAGTTCAGCACTCTGTCCATATGCGCCACACCCGCACGTCGAGCGTCGCTACCTGGTTGTGCCCGGGATCCGCTCATCTCGTATTCACATCATCGACACCAAGCCTAACCCGGGAAAACCGAAGATCGTGAAAGTGATCGAGCCAGAAGAAATTTTTGCGCGTACGAATTATTCGCGTCCGCACACCATTCACTGTGGACCGGAAGCCATTTACGTTAGCGCGCTAGGCGCGCCCAATGGCGACGGCCCCGGCGGCATTTTCATGCTCGATTGCGAAACGTTCGAGGTACTCGGGCAGTGGGAAATGAACCGCGGGCCGCAATTTTTCCATTACGATTTTTGGTGGCACCTGGGCTTCGACACGTTGCTGAGCAGCGAATGGGGAACGCCCAACATGATCGAAAATGGAGTTCAACCAGATCTGCTTCTTGGCGGCAAATACGGACATCAAATGCATGTCTGGGATCTGCGACGGCGACGACATCTTCAGGCGCTCGACCTTGGCCCCGAACAGCAAATGGTGCTCGAGATGCGTCCGGCACATGATCCGACCAAAGCGTACGGCTTTGTCAGCGTGGTGGTTTCGCTGAAGGACTTATCCGCCTCGATCTGGCTGTGGCATCGGAGCAATGGAGCATGGGATGTCAAAAAAGTGATCGAAATTCCGGCCGAACCTGCCGACCCGGACAAACTGCCGGCGATGCTAAAAGATTTCAAAGCGGTGCCGCCACTCGTGACGGACATCAATTTGTCGCTGGACGACAAATTTCTTTACGTTTCCTGCTGGGGAACAGGCGAGTTTTTGCAATACGACGTGTCGGATCCATTTAATCCGAAGAAGACTGGCTCGGTTCGCATCGGGGGCATTGCTAATCGCACAGGGCACCCGAGCAAGCCGGATCAGCCGCTCGCCGGCGGACCACAAATGGTGGAAGTGAGCCGAGATGGCAAAAGAATCTATTTCACAAACTCGCTTTACGCGGCGTGGGACGAACAATTTTATCCCAACGGGGTCGGCAGTTGGATGGTAAAGCTTGATGCCGACCGCAATGGCGGCATCGCATTTGACGAAAAGTTTTTCCTCGAGAGCAGCGACTACCGAGTTCATCAGGTTCGCCTCGAAGGGGGCGATTCGTCGAGCGATTCATTTTGTTTTCCCTGAGCCACCTTTGGCCTTGGCTGGTGGTATTTGCGCTCGGTCTTTTTCACGGCGTGAACCCAGCCATGGGATGGCTTTTCGCTGTGGCGCTTGGGCTGCAGGAACAGAAACGCGCAGCGGTGCTTCGCGCGTTACTGCCGATCGCACTGGGGCACGCGCTCTCCATTGGGATTATCATCGCAGCAGTTCTGGTGGCTCGGGTCAGCCTGCCGCATTCCGCGTTGAAATTTGGTGCCGCCGCCATCCTGTTTGCCTTCGGATTGTATCGTCTCTTTCGGTCGCGTCACCCCAACTGGGTAGGCATGCGCGTCGGTTTTGGCGATTTAACTCTCTGGTCTTTCATCATGGCATCAGCTCACGGAGCGGGATTGATGCTCATCCCGTTATTTCTCAAATCAGGCGACGCGTCGCTCGGAACAGGGCCGAACCCAATGGGTTCACACATGCATTCGATGCACGGTTTTGGATTCGGTAATGTCAGTTCACCATCTCTGCTGATCGGTTCAATCGCCGTCCACACCTTTGGCTACCTTCTCGCAACAGGCTTGGTGGCAATGCTGGTTTATGAAAAGCTGGGTGTTGGGCTGTTGCGACGCGCCTGGTTCAACCTCGATTTGTTCTGGATGCTAGCGCTAATGATCGCTGGTTTGTTTATCCTTTTCCTTTAACGAACGCGAAATCGCGTGCGGAGTTCGACTCCACGCTGAGCGTGCCACGCAAGCGCTATCCATCTCAAATCTTGACCTTGTCGTGATTGACGGTCTGCCAACGATGAATCTCGTCGGCAAGATGCGAAATTACTGACGCGTATTGTCTGTCAGCATAAAGATTGCGCGTCTCGGACGGATCGGCAGTAAGATTGTACAGTTCATTCAAGTCTTTGTCGCGCAAACAAAGCTTCCACCCATCCGGGGTAACAATCGCCCGAGTGGATTCCTCGACAGCGCGCTTCATTAGCCGTCGCCGAGCCAATCTGGTGCCCTTTTTTACTTTCGTGCGGTTTGGCGCCCACTCCAGAAATACGTTCCGCGATGTCACTGCTTCCTGGTTAATCAATGGCAGCAGACTCTCGCCGGCGCACTGGGGATGTTTGGGTTGGCCTAGAAGATCCAGCAACGTCGGCACAAAATCGATGTGACTGACCGGTTGTGAAACACGCGGCGTGCGCGTTTGAGCGCGAAGCCGGATCAAGAAAGGAACACGGGCAGCTTCCTCGAACATGGTTTCCTTGCCGAAAAGATGATGCGCGCCCAGGCTGTCGCCGTGGTCGCTCGTGTGCACAACAATCGTGTGGTCGGTCAGGCCGCATCGTTCAATGCAGGTGAGGATGGCGCCAATACTTTGGTCCACCAGCGTAACCAGGCCGAGATAACGCTGCTTGATGCTCCGGTATTCCTCAGGGGTTATCCCAAAAAATAATTGAGTCGGTAATCGCTCCCGGTCGAGAACGGCTTCCGCTTGCTGCCATTCACGCATTAAACGATAACGCAGCGGGATATCTTCACTTTCAGGAAGCGTGGCCGTTTCATCGAGGACTATCTCATGGAGCGGATTCTCATCGTTCAGCGGGCCGTTGTACGGTGAATGCGGCTCTACAAAACCAACAATCAGGATGAAAGGATCGGCGCGATGTTTTTCGATGAATTCGCATGCATGTCTCTCGAGAAACTTCGGCCGAGACAGTTCGATCGGCAGGCTGCTGATGGCTAGCTCCGAGAATCGTCCGTTCTGTTTGTCGGGCGCGATGCCGTTTGAGACGAGGAAATTCGTGTAGTCGCCGTGGTCGTCAGTAGAAACCCATCCCTCGAATCCTCGTCCGATCGGGCCGTCCTCACCAAGATGCCACTTTCCGATGTACGCTGTCCGATAGTCCTTATCTCCCATTAACTCAGGGAAGACCAGGAATCGTCGATCAAGTGGCACGCTGTTGCGTGTGCAGCCATTGATGTGCGGCCACGTCCCCGTCATGAGTGAAGAACGTGAAGGCGTGCAAACCGGATGAGTGACGTATGCGCGCTGGAAGATTACTGATTCAGAGGCAAGTTTATTCAGATTCGGCGCGTGCACCTTTACGCCTCCGTAACATGCGATGGTGTCCGCCCTCTGTTGGTCCGGCAGAAAAAGAACCAAATTGGGCTTTCGCTGTGCAGCCATGGTTTTCAGGTCACGCACTAAATCAGCCTTAATCGATCTCTGCAATCATCCAACTGTAGCGACGGTCTATGACCGCCGTCGGCGCTCGCAGAGCGCCGCTATAGCAGAATGGCCGGCGATCAATCTCAGTGCGCGTCGGAGCAATTCTTTTCCCGGTGCAATCTTGTGCCAGGGCGACGCGCCTGACGGATGCGGAAGCGGAATTACGTTGAAGCGGTGCCCTGCGCGCTCGGCACGAAATTTAAGACCGATCACGTTTTCCAATTTCGCGCAGTCTACAAATTGCGTGATGGCCAGTCGTCCGACAGGAATGATGAGACGCGGTCGCAAAATTTCGATCTCATCGTCCATCCACGAAGAGCAGTTCCGAATCTCTTCCGGAGCCGGAACACGATCTGTGCCGCCAGAATTCTTTCCCGGAAAACAGCGGCAGACTGCTGCGAAATAAATTTTTGATCGAACATCGGCTTCATTCATCCCGCAGAATTCTTCGAACCAGCGGAAAAGTGTCTTGCCGGCCGTGTGCGCAAACGGTCTTTGCAAAACCGGTTCTCGCGGGCCGGGTGCCTGACCAATGATCATTACGTCGCTCACGATTGCGCCGCCGGAGACCGGAGTTGATTTCATGCGCGGGCAGCGACGGCAGTGGAGCAGCGCTGTCACGTGTCGATCAAGTTGCGTTTGAATAGCATTTGTAGCCACGACCCTGTGGGCCGTTCGCACATGGCCCGGCAACGCGCAACATCAGACGAGCCTCGGGCCCGTGGCTACAGCGTTTTGAGCGATTGAAAACTCGTTAACGACGGAAAATAGACAACAGCAGGCTCAAGAGAATGCTGAGAATGATGCAGGTAACGATCGGAAAATAAAACGCAGTATGTTCGCGCTCGATCCGGATGTCACCGGGCAATCGTCCCAGCCATTTCGGCGCAAACCCGCCCCACATCACCAAGCCTACCAGCGTGACGATTACGCCAATGATGGCGATGAATTTGCCCAGCTCGCGCATTATCCAAAAAGTTGCGCGAATCGACCGGAGGCACAAGCTTGAGGCGAATGCCCGTACAATTCCGAGATTATTACGAGACGCTCGGTGTGCCGAAAACGGCGACCGAAGACGAGATTCGCAGCGCTTTTCGCAAGCTGGCGCGCAAACATCATCCCGACGTCGCCAGGGACAAGAAGGCCGCCGAAGAAAAGTTTAAAGAGATCAACGAGGCGTATGAGGTTTTAGGTGACCCAGAAAAACGCAAGAAATACGATCAACTCGGCGCAGATTGGAATCAGCCGGGGGGCTTCCAGCCGCCGCCACAATGGGGCCCGCAACCGACTGATGGCGGATATTATCAATGGGGCGGCGACGGCGGTGGAGGAGTTCAATTTGAGTTCGGGGGAACCGGATTCAGCGACTTCTTTGAAGCGTTTTTCGGCGGCGGCCGCGGCCGCTCAGCTTTCGGTGGATTTGGCGGACGCCAGGCAACGGCGGAGCGCGGGGCCGATGTCGAGGCCGACATCATGGTTACACTGGAAGAAGCGCTGAACGGATCCACGCGACCGGTTTCACTGCGCCGGGCAGGCTCAAACAAAGTTGAAAACTATCAGGTCAAAATCCCGCGTGGCGTTCGCGAGGGCCAGCGAATCCGTCTGGCTGGCCAGGGTGAAGCCGGTGTCCGCGGTGGGAAAAGCGGTGATTTGTTCCTACGCGTCCGTCTTGCGCGCCATCCAGATTTCTCAGTCGAAGGCAGCGATTTAATTCATGAGGTGAAAATCGAACCATGGCGGGCAGTGCTGGGCAGCGAATTGCTCGTCCCCACCCTCGAAGGAAAGGTGCGTCTGAAAATTCCAGCCGCTACGCAGGGCGGTCAGCGGTTTCGGCTGCGAGAACGGGGTTTGCCGGGAGTCTCAGGAAAGCGTGGCGACCTTTACGTTGAAGTTCAGATCAACGTGCCGAAGAAGCTGAGCGAACGCGAACGCGAAATCTGGAACGAACTGTCGAAACTACACGGTGGATAATTCATTGAAGCGTTAAATCGTTAGAGCGTTGAAGCGGAAACTCGTGTAATTCGTTTCCATGAAGATTTCACTCGGTTCCGATCACGCCGGTTTTCGTTATAAGGAAAAAGTCAAAGAATTGCTGGGCACTCTTGGCCACGAAGTAAAAGACTTCGGCACATTCAGCGAAGACCCGGTAGATTATCCGCTTTTCATTCGCCCGGCGGCGGAAGCTGTTGCTAGCGATCAATGTGAGCGCGGCATCGTGTTCGGTGGTTCGGGCAACGGCGAAGCGATGGTGGCCAACAAAGTTCACGGCGTTCGTTGTGCCCTTTGCTGGAGCGAAGAGTCGGCGCGCCTCTCACGACAACACAACGACGCCAACGTGCTTTCCATGGGCGAGCGCCTGATTCCGGAAGATCTCGCCCTAAAAATTGTGCGAATCTGGTTGGAAACAGGTTTCGACGGTGGCCGGCACGAGCGGCGGGTGGCAATGTTAAACGCGATGTAATCGTTGGCCTCGCCAGGGACGCCGCGCTGTAACGCCAAGCCGGCTCGGCCTGTCTGGTTGGCGCAGCGCGCCGATCCTACCAACGCAATTTATCCACGCAAACCGCGGCGAGAAAAACCGCGCTGACAAATGCGTTGCTTTGGAAAAAAGCGCGATTGACTCCCGCCACATCGAGCTTCTCAGTTTTGTGTTCGTAAACAAGAGCGGCTACGATCAGCGGCATCGACCAGTAATAAACCGGGCCAAGCTGCGCCACCACGCCGAAAGCGATCAGTGCTACAAATGTCACAAGATGCATTAACTGCGCCAGCCGAAGGCTTCGCGCGATCCCGAGTTTCACGACAAGTGATCGAATACGTTCGCGCCGATCGAAATCATAATCCTGCGTCGCATAAATGAGATCGAATCCCGCGACCCAGCAAATTACGCCGGCGGCAAGTATAACCGGGGCAAGATCGATCCGACCAGTTTGGGCAATCCATGCGCCGACCGGTGCGATAGCCAGCGCGAGACCAAGAAAGAAGTGCGTTGCGCTGGTGAATCGTTTTGTGAGCGAATAGAAAAAAATCAGAGCGAGCGCAACCGGCGCAAGGATCAGAGTCAATCGATTGATTGCAGCCGCTGCCAGGAGAAAGCCGCCAGAACTGAGTGCAAGCGCGACGATCGCTCGCGACTTGGAAACAAGTCGATGCCTCAAGGCGGTGCGCGGATTGCGCTGATCGAGCGACCAGTCAACCAGTCGGTTGAAAAGCATTGCTGCGGTGCGTGCGAACACCATGCAGACCACAACCAGAACCAAAACTCGCAACGAGGGCCACCCGTCCGCGGCCACAACGAGCGCGCCGAGGGCAAAGGGCAGTGCAAAGATTGTGTGCGAAAAACGAATCAGTCGCAGAAAACGCGACAACGGTCCGCCGATTCCAATTTCCTCCCCGGATTGATGCATGCCGAAAGATTTCTACAGAAGGCAGCCAAGAAAACGAAGTTTGTAATGGCCGATCTTTCGTTCTCTTTGTTTTCTTTTGTTAGACCAGCTGGCGCCGGCCGCTCGGGTCCCTACCCTTCTGGATTCACCGGAAAATGTTTGTTTTTGAGGGACTCCGGGACCCGTCTGGTCTGTTCCATTTCGACTTTTTCGCTCGCAGCATTCAGCTCATCGTACGCTTCCCTACTCTTGGCCGCGCGGCACATGTAAGCTGTGGCATGCGCCAGAGGAATTCGCGCTTCGGGTATGCCGACAAATTCGACCGCCTGTTGCATCGCGATCGCGAGCCGCAGCGCATCCGGGTCGGCGAGGCCAATGTCTTCGCTCGCAAAGATCACGATCCGCCGCGCGATGAAACGGAAATCTTCTCCGGCATGTAACATTTTCGCGAGCCAATACATCGCGCCTTTTTCGTCTGATGCTCGCATGCTTTTAATAAACGCACTGATCGTGTCGTAGTGCGCGTCGCCTGCGCGATCGTATACGACGGCCTTCTGTTGAATGCTTTCTTCGGCAACCTGAAGCGTGAAATGAACAGCCTCAGCTCCGTAGCCGGGGGCGTTGATCCCAGCCGCTGCAGAATGTTTTTCACGTTTTGGGTGGCCGACCTCAGCGCGGTCGGCTAGAGGCGGCGTGGTAAGGACGCCGATCTCGAGTGCGTTTAGACACTTCCGCGCGTCGCCGTCGCTCAACTTTGCAAGATGACGCCGCGCGTCGTGGTCCATCTGGACGTTGTAATTTCCAAGTCCGCGCTCTTTGTCGGCTAACGCGCGATCAATTAATAGTTCGAGTTGCTCGACGGTGAGCGGCTCAAGTCGAAAAACCTGTGATCGCGACACGAGCGCGCTGTTTACGTAGAAGAACGGATTATAGGTGGTCGCGCCGATCAGGCGAAGAGTTCCTGCCTCGACGTCCGGCAAAAGAATGTCTTGTTGCGCCTTGTTGAAATGATGGATCTCATCAACGAACAGGATCGTCTTTCGCCCAGACGTGCGCAGACGATTGGCAGCTGCAGCGATGACTCTGCGCATTTCGGCGACATTGCTTTCCACGCCGCTGATCCGGACGAATTTTGCATGCGTCATCTCCGCAATGATTCGGGCCAGTGTGGTCTTACCGCTACCGGGCGGACCGGAGAAAATCACCGAGGGTAATCGATCGGCTTCAATCGCGCGGCGCAACAATTTGCCCGGCCCAAGAATGTGTTCCTGGCCGACAAGTTCATCGAGCGACCGGGGACGCATGCGCGTCGCAAGCGGTGCACTATCGACGCGCTCGACGTCGACATCCTCGTCATCCCCGAAAAGATCCTGCACGAGGGAAATTACGGTGCGCTGGTGATGCAGGCAATGGTGCCTGCAAGTCTTGGAGCGCAGACAAGATTGTCTGCGTTACGACGGCATTGCCTCCATCACCATCTTGAGATAGGGCGGTCCGCCAGCTAAGCTCGGCGGGGAACATGAAATGCATACTCGTTCCAATCGATTTTTCCGACGTGACACCGCGGGTGATCGATCTGGCCCGACAACTGGCTAAGGCTCTCGGTGCGGAGATCCATCTCATTCACGTAAAAGAACTCACTGCTGCAGCAAGGCCGGGCACACTTGGCTATGGCCTGGCGGGCATGCCCGAGCTTGCGCCGATGTCGGGGGTACCGGTTCCCGGCTTTGAACCGATGCCGAAAACGATTCCAGAGGATGAGGGCCAGAAATCGAAACTCACCAGGTGGCAAGAAGAGATAGCTCAGGATGGTATCAAGGTCAGTTTACATCAGCCGGCTGGCGCGGTTGACGAAGAAATTTTGAACCAGGCCGATAAGCTCAATACCGATTTGATTGTAATGGGCAGGCACGGGCACGGCGCGATGTATAATTTACTGGTAGGAAGCGCCACGAAAGGCGTGTTGAAACACAGCACTCGGCCTGTGCTCCTGGTGCCGGCTCCAAAATCGCCATAACCAAATTTAAACGCTAAACATCCAACGCCGTTTGGAACATAGGCTTGAAGCCTGTGTGCCCAGCCGGTTTGTAACCCGCTAAGTCCGGAGCAGCGGACAACATGTCCGCTGGGCGCACAAGGCGCAGCCTTATGTTCCATGTCCCGCTCGCGCGTTTGCGGCTTGCCTTGCCAAGGCTCAATGAGCGAAAAGCCGATGGATGAAATTCCTGAACGTGCCGCGTCAGCCGTTTGTGGGTCTGTCTCTCATGGCTGCATTAGGAATTATCATCTCAGACCTCTTGCCCATTTCCGGCGCTGCCTTGGCGGTGCTGACCATTGTCCTGGCGATCTGCATAGTCATCGTCGCGTGGCGACCCGTACTGGTGGCGACTTATGCGATCGTCGGCATTGGCTTTTTCCTCCTGCACAATCTTGAGACAAGCAACACGGAAAGTCAGCAACTTGCTGAGGCACTTGGCAGCCGGCCGCGAGTTGTCACAGCAACCGGATGCGTCATCACTGAACCAAAGATTGCACCGAGCAGGTTTGCAACATTTCTGCTCGGGCTCGAGTCAGTCGAATTCGCAGGCCAGAAACGATCCGCGCACGCCGTCTGGCAGGTCCGCTGGAAAGGTGCGCCGGAATTTGGTGACGAACTGAAGCTGTTTGGAACGGCGGAAGTCATCCCGCCACCGCGAAATCCCGGTGAATTCGATATGCGCGACTATCTGGAGCGTCACCACGTCCGTCGAATGCTCTTTGTTCGTTACCCGGAGGACGGCGTTCTGATTCGACACGGCAGTGGCAACCCGATCCTACGGCTCGCGCAGAAGTCCCGTGCATGGATGCAGAACACACTTTGCAGGGGATTGGAAAACGCGCCTCAGGTACAGAATTTTCTCAGTGGGATCGTGCTTGGTCTCAGACACCAAACTCCAGAAGACATCGAGGAACCGTTTCAACAAACCGGCACACTTCATCTTTTCGCCGTGGCGGGTTTGCACGTGGGGATTGTCGCCGTGCTGTTGTGGACGCTGGCGATGGTCGCCCGGCTATCGCGCAAGTGGGCGGCGGCACTCATCATACCCCTGCTTCTTTTTTACGCCGCGGTGACGGGACTCCACGTATCAAGTGTCAGGGCCGCGGTAATGAGTTCGATTTTATTGGGTGGCTTGTTTTTCGAACGGAAGGTTTTCGTCCTCAACAGCCTCGCCGCGGCGGCGTTCTTTCTCCTATGCTGGAACACGAACGAACTTTTTTCGACAGGTTTTCAACTCTCCTTCGCAGTTGTGGGCGCCATCATATTGTTTGCCGATCCACTTAGTGGATTTTTGCAGCGCTGGACCGCTCCTGATCCGTTCCTGCCACGAAGCCTGTTACGCGGCCCGCAACGTTGGATGCACGCCGGCTTCAAATGGCTATGTGACGGAGCTGGCGTATCTCTTGCAGCATGGATTGGCTCGTTGCCGTTAGTGCTCTGGTATTTTTACATCGTCACGCCGATTTCTTTGGTGGCGAATTTAATCGTGGTGCCGATTGCTTTTTTCATTCTGGCTATCGCGCTGCTTTCCCTGCTTTCGACGCCGCTTCTGCCGGGGCTTGGGTTGATTTTCAATAATGCCAATTGGCTTTTAGCACAGGTTGTAATCGGAATAGTGCAATTCCTCGCACACGTTCCCGGCGGCCATTTTTACGTCGAACGCCCGCATTGGCCCGAAAAACTCATCGCAAAAGTCACTGTCCTGGATGTCGGCGCCGGAGCGGCTGTCCATGTGCAAACCGGAAGCGCAAACTGGCTGTTCGACTGCGGAAACGATCGGACCTACCAGCGAGTGATCCGCGAGTATTTGCATTGGGCCGGTGTGAATCGGCTTTCCGGCGTACTGCTTACGCACGGCGACGCAAATCACCTGGGTGGCGCAGCGCAATTACTGGAAGATTTTCCTCGAATCCGCCTGGTCGATAATCCGGCACCCGATCACTCGGCTGTTCACAGGCGATTGCTGCGTTTATTTCAGGAACGCGCAATTAAACTGGACAATCTGGTTAAGGGAGGCCGTTTCCAACTGTCGCGAGATGTGATCGCCCACGTCCTATTCCCTCCGCAGAACTTCAGCGCGGCGATGGCTGATGATCAAGCGTATGTCGTTCATCTGCTAGTCGCGCCGGCGACCCGGGTTTTGTTCATGTCGGACAGCGGGATCACAACGGAACGAGCATTGTTGACGAGCCGCATGGATCTGCAGAGCGACATTATCATCAAGGGTCAGCATCATTCGGGAGAATCTGGCTCCGAGGCCTTCCTCGATGCTACGCGACCGCGTCTAATCATTGCCACTTCGCGCGACTTTCCTGGCTACGAGCGAATTAACGATACCTGGGCAGAAAATTTGCGAAAACGCGGCATCAGACTCTTTCGCCAGGATGAGACCGGCGCAGTAATACTGCGGTTTCGCAAAGACGGTTGGGAAGCGCAAAGCTATTTCACAGGCGAAATCTTTCGCAGTTCCACCCATTGAATGGGCGCGCCTTTTTCCTGGAAAGTGCGTCCAAATTTGCTCGGCGGCAGATCGACCTCAGCCTTACCGATTGCAAAACCGGGACTTGATTCGGCGATTTCTTTGATTTTCCCAAAGTAATCAACGTCATCTGTCGCGATGTAAATGCTTCCGTTTTTCTGAAGCGCGGCATGAATTGAATCCAGAAAATCCCGCGTCACAATCCGGCGTCGATGGTGACGGCGTTTTGGCCAGGGATCCGGAAACAATAGATAGAATCTTTCCACCGATTCGGCCGGTAACAGATAGCGCACGGCATAAAAACTCTCCATTCGTAACAGCCGGACGTTATCCAGCGTGGCGGCTTTACGCGCCGAAGTGCGCACTCGATTGAGTAGCCGTTCGATCCCCAGAAAATTTTTGTCCGGCAGGCGCTGTGCCAGCGCGCAAAGAAATGAACCGTCGCCACATCCGAGATCGACGTGCAAAGGCGCTTTGCGTCGGAAGATCTTACCGAGGTCGAGACGATCAGTCAGCGAAGGGATCTCGATCAGTCGAAAAGGGACGTGCCTGCGGTGAGCTAAGCTACCCTCATCCGCAGGCACGCTGAGGAGAAAGTGAATCGGGAACGAATCGAAAAATTCGGATAAACGGGGAGACAATGCCAAAGGAAGCGTGGCTATTGTGATGATTTGGTCCGGCCCGCATTGAATTAAGCTTCCATCGGTTTATGACGATCGCCTCGCCAATGGCAAGCAAAAAATAAGCTGAGTTATTCACAACGCGCCGATCGGAAAGCTGTCTAACATCGAACGTATGAAGCGAACACTTATTCCCTCGCTGGGCTTCGCGTTGATTGCCGCATGCACTATCCCAAGTAGCCAGGGGCAAAATTCTTCTCCTGCGGAAACCAAAACCGCGATCTTTGCCGGCGGTTGCTTTTGGTGCATTCAACCGGCCTTTGACAAGGCAAAAGGCGTCATCAAAACTGTGGTCGGTTATTGCGGCGGAACGGAACCGAACCCGACTTACGAACTCGTTTCATCCGAAAAAACCGGTTACCGCGAGTCGATCCAGATTACGTACGATCCGGCGAAAATCTCTTACGACCAGTTGCTTGATATTTACTGGCGACAAATCGATCCCACCCAGGGTGACGGACAGTTTACTGACATCGGACCGAGTTATCGCGCTGCGATTTTTTTCGGCAACGATGATGAGAAAAAAATCGCGGAAGCTTCAAAGGAGAAGCTTGCGCGCTCGGGCAAATTCAAGAAGCCGATCGTAACCGAAATTTTGCCGGCCATGAAGTTTTATCCGGCTGAGGCGTATCATCAGAAATATTACCAGCAGAACCCGGAACACTTTGAAGCATTCGAGGAGGGCTCGGGACGGACCTCCTTCAAAAAGAAGGCCTGGAAAGAATAAACATTCCCAACGTCGAACGCCCAACATCTAATTCATCGCGCTGTCATTCTGAGCGAAGCGAAGCCCGACAGCCTCATGAATAGGTTGGGGGTTAGATAAATCATCCGAGCTAGACAATCTGCACCCCTTCGGTCGCAGTTCGTTTGGCGTAAAGATCGCTAAGACGTTTTGTTACTGGGCCGACTTTGCCATCGCCAATTTGGCGGTTGTCCAGCCTGGTGACCGCAGCCAGCTCGCCCATTGTGCCCGTACAAAACATCTCATTGGCTGCGTAAACATCGACGACCGATAAATCGGTCTCGATACAGCGAATTTTTTCCGCGGCACAAATCTCCATCACTGTGGCCCGCGTAATTCCCTCCGGACAAGCCACGACGCGACTGGTCGCCAGATCGCCACTTGATCGCAATTTATCGGAGTTGCGCACGATGAAGACATGCGTGGCGTTCGTTTCCGCGACAAAACCGCGCGTATCGAGCATCAGGGCGTCATCCGCGCCGGCATTGTTTGCTTCGATCTTCGCCAGAATCGAATTGAGCAGATTCCCGTGATGAATTCGTGCATCGAGCACCTCGCGCGGCGGGCGGCGGATTTTGCTTGTAATCAAAGTCAGCCCCGTTTTCGCGTAAACCGGCGCCTTGTGTTCCGCGAGAACGATCAATGTCGGTCCGCTCTGATTCAGACGCGGATCCATTCCGGAAGTAATCTTTACACCCCGGGTGAGCGTAAGGCGGACATGCACGCCGTCGCTCATCCCGTTTGCCGCGAGCGTGCGTTTGATCTCCTCAATGATTTTTTCGCGTGGCGGAATTTCGGCAAATGACAACGCGCGTGCCGAACGCTCCAGCCGGTCGAGATGATCGTTAAGCTTGAAAATCCGGCCGTTGTATAACCGCAACCCTTCCCACACCGCGTCACCGCCCTGCACGGCGGAATCAAACGGGCTGATTCCAGCCTTGTCGCGGTGAAGAAGCTCACCGTTGATATTAATGATCAGATTGCGATTTCGCTCATCGAATTTCTGAAGCATGGCTTAAGGCGGATTGCAGACTGTCTTGTTGTAGCAGCGTTTGTGTCAAACGCCCTGCGAATGGTACAGGCAATCGCCAGGAAATCGCGCAACGGGTTACTCAGCGCAATCGATATTCGTAAAGCCTTTCATATGGCTCGCGACAGCGCTCATAAATTTCCTGCAAACGAGCGGGAACTTTGGCGTGGCTCCGATGATATGGTTGAAACGATGTCGTTTTGGAGACTTCAGCGTACCAGTGCTTCGCCCAGATACCATCGGTTTCGCGCAATCCAGGCGGCCAGGAAAGCATGGAGTCGCTAAAGTCCACGCCGACCGCATCACAAAGCAGGCGCAACATTCGTTTAGGACTTTCCAGCACGTCTTTTGCATCCACGACCGGCGGGACTGAATTCGTCCGAGCGCGGACACAGTCAAATATCTCTGCCTGCTGCATAAAGCCCAAGTCCGGCAGGGTTGGGGCCTCTCGCTTTTTGATGTACGAAGCGATCACCTCGCGGGGATCACGAATAAGAAAGCAATTCGTAACTGCACCGAGCCAGTCGCGGTCCACCTCCGGCAAAAGATGGTGTGCCATTTGTTTCTGGAAAAAAATCCCCTTCCCGCTCGGGATTGGACGAATCAGTTGTGCGATAACTTTTCGCCAATCGGTCTCCCCCGAAGCAACCACTTCATCCGCGCCAGGATGTTCTTTGCCTGTCACGTTTAAGTAGTAAGCGTAAAACGGCTC
>Ga0070741_10004098_pt1 | contig 34597 bp, 29 predicted proteins | sample Coa_R1_4_FD_66440 | JGI IMG/M metagenome (GOLD analysis project Ga0070741, IMG submission 66440) | Surface soil microbial communities from Centralia Pennsylvania, which are recovering from an underground coalmine fire - Coalmine... | ecosystem: Environmental > Terrestrial > Soil > Unclassified ... | reverse complement strand
ACCGGGAAGCCGGCGACGACGATCAGCACCAGGATGCGCTGGCCCAGCGCGGAGACGTCGAATACTGGCAGCACCTGGGTGACGACCTGCACCAGCAGCCAGCCGGCGACGCAGTACATCGCCCCCACCTTGTAGACGCGGCGGCGCTGCAGCTCGGCGAAAAAGGAAGGCTTGGCGCTCATGCCAGAAGCGCGCCGCCCCCGAACCTGCCTGCAACGCCGCGGCGCAGGCCTCCCGCAACGAAAGACGGCATCCCCATTCCCTTCTGGTGTGGCCCTACTCTACAGAGCTTTGCGGACGCCGGGAGGGGGACGTGGAGCTTTCTCCGCCGCCGGACCTGTCAGCCGGAGGCCCGCCCGCAGCGGGTAGCGATTCCCTGGGCTGCCGGGTTAAATCGTCATCCGGGCGCCGGGCAAGTCCCCACCGCCTAATGCGGTCCTGATATGTCCGTAATACAATACCCAATGATTCTGAAGAGCCAGATCGAGTGGGTGCTGCATTGCTGTGCCATTCTCGCCGGCCTGCCCGAGGGCCGCTATCTGTCGACCAAGGCGCTGGCGGAGTTGCACGGACTGCCGAAGGAATATCTGTCCAAGGCGCTGCAAAGCCTGTCGCAGGCCGGGCTGGTTCACTCGACCCTCGGCCCCTCGGGCGGATACCGCCTGGCCAGACCGCCCTCGGAAATGACCATTCTTGACATTGTGGAGGCGGTGGAGGGCAATTCGAACACCTTCGTCTGCGCCAATATCCGCGCCAGCAACCCCTGCCGGCCGAAGGGCTATTGCGACAGCAAGCCCTGCGCCGTGGCCCGCGTCATGTGGGCTGCCGACGAAGCCTGGCGCCAGAGCCTGCGCGGCGTGACGCTGGCGGACCTGGGGGAAACCCTGTCGCGGGAAACCCCCGCGGCAATCTGGAAGGGTACTTTCAAATGGGTCCTCGACCGGGCTGGATGAGCGCTGGGGTGGTGAGGAGGGCCCGGCCGAAGCCGGGCACCTTCACTCATTTCCCGATCGGGAATGTCAGCTCCCGCTCGGCGGTATCGACCACGAAGACGGCCAGCAGTTTGGCCGGTCTGGTCTTGCTGGCGTTTTCGCTCACGCCGTGGCGGTCGCCAGGCATTTCCGAGAAGCTTTCGCCGGCCCCGTAAACCGCGATGGGACCGTCGTTGACCTGGCTGCGGATGGCACCTTCGAGGACGGTGGCGTAGATAAAGGCGGAAGCTGGATGGGTGTGGCCTTCCGAGTAGCCGCCCGGCGCATACTCGACCAGCACGCCCTTGAGGCTTTTGCCGGGCACGTTCGGCAGCACATGGTCATAGACCAGGGTAACCTTCGCGCCTCCGCCTACGCCGGATGGGCCGTGGGCGGGTGCCGCGGCCGGCAGGAGCGAGGTCAGCGCCAGGACAAACTTCAGCGGCGTGTTCATGTCCGGTCGCCTTGTTTGCGGGACGCCGCGGCAAACCAGCGGTCGAAGCTGATGCGGCCGATGCGCGGATTGTTGTCGGAAACGAGCGAGCCGTCTTCCAGCTTGGTGCCGAAGTAGCGGGCTTGCGCGTCGGCAACGACCGGGCGTGGATCGCCGACGGCCTTGAGGTAACGCGCGACGAAGTCGCAGAGCCGGGCCCGCTCCGGGCCGGCGATTTCGATGATGCCACTGGCCGGCGCGGCAAGCGCTGCTTCGGCCACGAAATCGGCAACGTCGTCGGATGCGATCGGCTGCAGGTAGCCGGTTGACAGATGCGCCGTTCCGTTCGCCATGCCCGCCTGGGCGATGCCGCCGAGGAATTCCATGAATTGCGTGGAGCGCACGATCGTGTAGGGAATGCCCGATTCGCGGATGATCTTTTCCTGCGCCGCCTTGGCGCGGAGATAACCGCTGTCCGGCAGCCGGTCGGTGCCGACGATGGACAGTGCAATGTGGTGCTTCACGCCGGCGGCCTTCTCAGCCGCCGCCAGGTTCTTGCCCGAAGTGCGGAAGAATTCGAGCACGGCCCGGTCCTCGAAGGAGGGCGAGTTGGCGAGGTCGATCACCACCTCCGTGCCCAGCAGCGCCTGGGCGAGGCCTTCGCCCGTGATGGTGTTGACGCCCGTAGCCGGCGCCGCGGCAAGGACCTCATGCCCCTGCTTGCGCAGGCGCTCCGCGGTCTTGGAGCCGATCAGGCCGGTTCCGCCGATGATGACGATTTTCATGAGTAGCTTCTCCATTCGCAGCGCAAGAAAGCCGTGCCGGCAGGCGGGCGCGACGCGAAAAGCGCCGCGCCCGCACGACCGGGCTGGCCGGCGCTCAGTAGTCCCAGTACACCGGCACGAAGCGGAAGGCGTCGCCGTCCACCGCCACGCGGCCGACCGACGGGAACGACACGTGCGTGGCCACCAGCAGTTCGCCGCTCGCCGCCATTTCGCGGAACATCTTGAGCCGCACCTTCACCGATTCCTCCGGGTCGTGCTCGAAACCGTTCTGCCATTCGGGGTGATCGAACGACACCGGGAAAATGGCATCGCCGGCAAAGGTCAGGCGTTCGCCGCCGGAAGCCAAGCGCACCACCGCGTGCCCCGGCGTATGTCCGCCGGTACGGCGCGCCGTCACGCCCGGCGCCACTTCGCGCTCTTCCTCGAACGTTTGCAGCAGGCCGCCGTATTCCTGCAGGAAGCGCTGCGCCGTCGAGCGCAGCACCTCCGGGATCGGCGAGGGCATCACCGTGCGCGAGAAGTCCGGCGCCTTCCAGAACGCCACCTCGCTGGCCGCCACGTGAATGCGCAGGTCCGCGCGCAGCCGCTGCTTCACCCCGTCGACCAGCAGGCCGCCGATGTGGTCCATATGCAGGTGCGTCAGCACCACGTCGGTGAGATCGCCCAGGCTGATGCCCGCCGCCTCCAGGCGCCCAACCAGCTGCCCGGCACGCGGGAAGCCCTCGAACTGGTTGCCCAGCCCCGAATCGACGAGGATGGTGCGGCCGCCGCTGCGCAGCACCACCACGTTCACCGCCCAGTCGAACTTCTCCGGCAGGAACAGGTTGTCCAGCCATGCCGCGCGCTCGGCCGGCCCGACATTGGTGGACATCGTCGCGAACGGCAACGGCAGCACGCCGTCACTGATGACGAGCACGTCGATCTCGCCGATCCGCAGCGCATAACGCGAAGGGACCAGATCCCTGGCCGCCGATTCGATGGGATGAGGGATGTTGCGCACTGCATTCATGTCTGTCTCCTGCTGACCATGGGCTTTCTTAATTAAGGATAATTAATATCCTTAAGGACCAAGTATATCCATAATGAGCGGGAAGTAAACCGTTTGCACCATTCGGCACGGGAAAAATAAGGGGCAGCGAGATGTCACAAATCGCCGGGCTGAGTCGTCGTGCGTGGTATCAATGCAGGAACGGCAACGGCGGCGATGAGCCGCGACACCACATCAACAGTTGCGGCTTGGGGCAGAATAGCCGTCGTCCATCACCGCCTTCTGCCGGCGGCGGACATCAGCTCGTCCACGGATTGCCGACTGAACCAGCCAGGGAACACGCCATGACCACCCCCGCTCAACGCCACATGCCTGCCCGCCGTGCCGGCAGCGGACTGCGCCGCGCCGGTGCCGCACTCGTCGCCGCAGCCTGCTGCGCCGCTTACGCCGGCCCTGGTGCCGCCGCCATCGAGGAATTCCGCATTCCCGGCCTGCTCAGCGCGCCGGATGGCCTGGCCGCGGGCCCCGACGGCAACCTCTGGTTCACCGCCTTCGCCGGCAACCGCATCGGGCGCATCGGCGTGGACGGGCGCATCGAGCAGTACCCCGTGCCGACGCCCGCCAGCGGTCCCGACGCCATCGCCGCCGGTCCCGACGCCGCGCTTTGGTTCGCCGAGTTCACCGGCAACAAGATCGGGCGCATCGGCCCGGACGGCCGCGTCGCCGAATATCCGGTGCCGACCCCGGCGGCCAGCCCGGATTGCATCACGCAGGGGCCGGATGGGGCCCTGTGGTTCACCGAGTTCACCGCGAACCGCATCGGACGCATCAACCTGGCCGGGCGTATCGCGGAGTTCCCGATCCCCTCGCTGCTGAGCGAGCCGGACGGCCTCGCCGCCGGGCCGGACGGCGCGCTGTGGTTCACCGAGTTCGTCGGCAACCGCATCGGCCGCGTCACCACCGCCGGCGTCATCACCGAATACCCGGTCCCCACCCCCGTGGCCGGTCCGGTGCGCATCACCACCGGACCGGACGGCGCCCTGTGGTTCACCGAGGAAACCGGCGGCAAGGTCGGCCGCATCACGCTTGACGGCGCCATCACCGAATACGCCTTGTCCAACCGGCTGAGCCAGCCGCTCGGCATCGCCCCCGGCCCGGATGGCGCGCTGTGGTTCACCGAACTGGTCGGCGGCAAGATCGGCCGCATCACCACCGACGGCCACATCACGGAAATGCCCACGCCGACGCCGCTGAGCGGCCCCTACCCGGTGGTCACCGGCCCGGACGGCAACCTGTGGTTCGCCGAATTCATCGCCGGCAGGATCGGCCGGCTCGGCGTAGGCGGGAGCTATCGCTCGCCGTACCCAAGCTGCTGACCGGATGCGGTCGCGGGGCGGGCACTCCGCCGGCCGCTCCCGCGGCGCCGTTGGCCCGACGCCGGGTTCACTCCCCGATGCGCGCCTTGCGGTGCGAAGCGTTGAACACCAGCGCCCCCATGTCCGCCGCCGATCGCGGCGTGCATGCCGCGGCCTGCGCCAGCCGCGGACAGCTCGCATGCAGCTGCTGCAGCGTCAGCAGGTCCGGCCAGCGGGTGCGCGCCGCGCACACCGCGCCCTGCGGTCCCCAGCCGGCCTCGAAGGCGAAATCCGGATGCCGACGCGCCTCCGGATCGGATTCGGCGCCCTTGATGCCGAGCTTGTCGTAAATGTGGATCATGGTGCCGGCCTTGGTGGCCGGCTTGCCGTCGCCGCAGTAGTCGGCGCGCACCATGTGCACGCAGGCGGCGTGATAGGGCGCGAGATCCTCGCCGTGCGGACCCCTGCGCCAGTACGCGTAGCCGAAACGCAGGCATTTCACCACGGCGCCGGAGGAACAACTCAGGGTGATGGGTCCCTCGCGCCCCGGCTGCCCTTCGGGAATGGCCAGCGGCACACCCCAGGTTTCGCCCGCGTAGTCCGGCTCGCAGTAGGCACTCCAGTGTCCGTGTTCGTCGCGCACCCGGAATTCGTGGCGCAGCAGCCAGGCGTGTTCCGGATCCGGCTTGATGGACAGGAGCTTCACCTCGGTGATGCCCTGTCCATCCGCCACGCTCAGCACCCTGCCCTGGAGTTGCCGGCCCTTCAGCACCCGGCCATCCGGCTGGTGCAGCACCAGGGCCGTGCCTTCGACGCCCAGCCCGGGCGTCGCGCCGACGGCGCCGGCCGCCGACGCTGACCAGGCCCAGGCCCAGGCCGCGCAGGCCAGGATCAGCCGGCGGAACAGATGGACCGACATTGCCGCAAGCGGTCCGCTCAGTGCGTGCGTTCCACCAGGCGAGGGCTGCGCGTCCGCCGGCCATTCAGGCTGGGGCCGTTGCGACCGACGTAGTAGACGTTGGTGCTCGGCACTTCGCGCTTCGCGCCGTTCAGGCTGGGGCCGTTGCGGCCAACGTAGTAGACATCCGCGGTCGGCGCTTCGTGCTTCGCGCCGTTGAGCCCGGGACCATTGGCCACGGCGTAGCCGCCCGGGCAGGTGCCGCCGCAGCCTTTATCCGTGGTCGTCTTCGGCAGCGCCAGCCCGTTGCTGGCTTGGGCGGCGAATGCGGCAACCAGGGCGATGACGCCGGCGGCGGTCTTGAGCGTTTTGGTGTTCATGGCGAATCTCCTTCAATCTGGCGGGGTGTCCGGCCGAAGCGCTGGCCGCTTCGATGGACGCCAAGGTACAGCCCGCCTGTATCGAGAAGGTTTCGGATCGCGGAAACATGGTGTCGGGCACAACGCCCTGCGGGATTTCCGCAACCGGTGGTGGCGACCCGGCGGTCACACCGGCGCCACCAGGCCGCGCCGCTCAGGACAAAACGCCCTGCTCCCGGCGCTGCCGCACCTGGCGCAGGTGGCGCACCAGCGTGGCCAGGTCCGGCGGCTTGATCAGGTGGCGGTCGAATCCCGCCTCGCTGGTCGCCTCCATGTCCTTGGCCTGGCCCCATCCGGTCAGGGCGATCAGCGCCATGCCTTTCAGGTGCGCCTGGCCGCGGATGCGGCGGGCGACCTCGAGTCCGTCGAGGTCGGGCATGCCCAGGTCGATGATGGCGGCGTCCATGCAGGCGGTGTCCAGCGCCGCCAGCGCCGACAGGCCGCCGTCGACCACGGTGACGGTGGCGCCCAGCTCCCGCAGCAGCAGGCCGAGGGAGCCGGCCGCGTCGGCGTTGTCGTCGGCCACCAGCACGCTCAGATCCGCCAGGTCGTCCTGCTCGCCTTCGCCCGAAGGAGCCGCGGGCCGCACGGCGCCGGGCAGCGCCGGCAGGCGCACGGTGAAGCGGCTGCCCCGGCCGTGGCCTTCGCTGTGCACCTCGATCGAGCCGTTGTGCAGATTCACCAGCTGCTTGGCCAGCGTCAGGCCGATGCCCAGGCCGCCTTGCGCGCGCTCGTGGCTGCTCCCGGCCCGCACGAACAGGTCGAAAATCCGCTGCTGGTCCTCCGGCGGAATGCCGATGCCGTTGTCGGCCACCTCGATCTCGGCGTGGCCACCCTTGCGGCTCGCGGACAGGCGGATGTGGCCGCCGGGCTCGGTGTACTTGGCGGCGTTGTTGAGGACGTTGGCCACCACCTGGCCGAGACGCACCGGGTCGGCATGCAGGTACACCGGCTCGGCGGGAAGATCCAGCTCCAGCCGGTGGCCGCGCGCGTTCAGCAGCGGCTGGCTCGCCTCGGTCGCCGCCCGGATCAAGGCCGACAGCTCCACCTGCTCGCAGCGCAGGTCCACCACGCCGCGCGTCACGCGCGAAACTTCCAGCAGCTCGTCGACCAGGCGCTTCAGGTTCGCCACCTGGCGCTCCATCATCTCGCCCAGCCTGGCGGTCTGCGCGTCGGCGTTGCGGTCCAGCCGCAGCAGCTGCAGGCCGTTGCTGATCGGCGCCAGCGGGTTGCGCAGCTCGTGGGCCAGGATCGCCAGGAACTCGTCCTTGCGGCGGTCGTCCGCCCGCAGCTTGGCCTCGGCTTCGGCCCGCTGTGCCAGATGCTGGCGGGTCTGGTACTGCCGCGAGCGGGCGCGCAGGGCCGAGCGCACCGCGCTGACCAGCGCAGCGACGCGCATCGGCCGCTCGAGGATGGTGACGTTGCCGTACGGCTGCGTGGTCCTGGCCAGGTCCGAAGGGTCCGCCCCCGGGCGCGTCAGCAGCAGGATCGGCAGGTCCGACCAGGGCGGCTGGGCCGCGACCCAGCGCGCCAGGGAATCATCCGCGGCCAGGGCCTCCTCCACCAGCAGGGCGGCGCCCGCGCCGGCATCGAGCTCGCGGCACAGCTGGGACAGGGTGGAGCAGGCCATGGCGGCGATGCCATGGCGCCGGAACACGCTTTCGACCAGCTGGAAATCCTTCCCGATCGGCGCCAGGACCAGGACCCGCGTGTCGCTGGGCAGGGTCGCGCTCATCGCCTAGAGCAGTTCTCCCTTCTGCGCCTCGCCCTGCGGCTTCATCACCGGCACCCCGGTGAGGATGCCCTGGAAATCCATCAGTGGCTTGCCCACCTGGATGCGGCTGTCGGCCATCCTGAATTCGCGGATGCTGCGCTCGTGGGCGCCGCTGCGCTTCTTGACGATCGAGATCGCCTGCCGCACCTGGCCCTGCGCCTCGAAATACCGCATCAGGATCACCGCGTCGGCCAGGTAGCTCACGTCCACCGGCGTGGTCATGGCGCTGCCGATCAGGCCGTGGTGCGCGCTGATCAGCAGCGTGGCGACGCCGCGCTGCCCGAGGAACATCAGCAGCTCGTGCATCTGGATCAGCAGGTGCTTCTCCCCGGGCATGGCGTTGAGAAGGCCGTTGAGGCTGTCGATGACGACGATCGATACGCCGTCGTCCTCGACCGCCCGGCGGATGGTGTTGACCAGCTCCCCCGGCGACAGCTCGGCCGGGTCGACCTGCTTCACCCGCACCTGCCCGGCTTCGATGAAGGGCGCCAGGCCGATGCTCAGCTCGCCGGTGCGCTGCAGCAGCGTGTTCTCGGCCTCGTCGAAGATCACCATCAGCGCCTTCTGGCCGCGCCCGGCCGCGGCATGGACGAACTGCGCCGCCACCGAGGACTTGCCGGTGCCCGCCGGGCCAGCGATCAGGGTGGAGGTGCCGCGCTCGATGCCGCCGCCGAGCAGGCGGTCCAGCTCCTCGATGCCGCTGACATAGCGCTCCTTGGGGCGCGGGGCCCGGCTTTCGCTGGCCACCAGGCGCGGGAACACCCGCAGCCCGCCGCGCTCGATCACATAGTCGTGATAGCCGCCGCGGAATTTCACGCCGCGGTACTTGATCACCCGCAGGCGGCGCCGTTCGATGCCGTAGTCCTGGTTGAGCTGCTCCAGCGCGACGACGCCGTGGGCGATGCTCTGCACCTGCAGGTCGTGATCGGTGCTGGTCATGTCGTCGAGCAGCAGCACCGTGCAGTTGCGGCCGGAGAAGAACTGCTTCAGCGCCAGGATCTGCCGCCGGTACTTGAGCGCGTTGCCGGCCAGCAGGCGCAGCTCGGAGAGCGAGTCGAACACGATGCGCGCCGGATCGATCCGCTCCACCTCTTCCAGGATCGCGCGCGTGGTCTCGCCCAGCTCCACCTCGGACGGATGGAACATGGTGTACTGGTCGTCGGGGCGCAGCGATTCCAGCGACGGCGCCAGCTCGCGCAGGTTCATTCCCGCCAGCGACCAGCCGTGCGAAGCGGCGACCGAGGCCAGCTCCTCCACCGACTCCGACAGCGTGATGTACAGCGTGCGCTCGCCGCGCGCCGCTGCCTCCAGCAGGAACTGCAGCGCCAGCGTGGTCTTGCCCGACCCCGGCACGCCCTCCACCAGGTAAAGGCGCCTCGCGGTCAAGCCGCCGCTGAGCACGGTGTCCAGGCCGGGAATGCCGGTCGAGAGTTTTTCGGCGGGCGTTGTCATCGGAGCAGCCCGCAAGGATGTGGGACGATGATCACGGCGATCTCCTGCAGTCGATCGGGGTGCCGGAGGGCACGGTCCTGCTGCGGTTCACCTGTCCCTGCGCCTCCTTGCGCGCCAAATCCGGAGAGCCCGGATCGCCGGACCCGCCGCTCGCTTTCCCTGAACGGCGGACGTTCAAAGCCACGTCCGGCGAAGCCATTATGCAGACGCGCTCCCGGCGCGGCCAGCCGCGCCCGGCAACGATCGCGCGCACCGCTTGCATCGGGCCTCCCGGAACGCTTTACGCACCTCGCCACGGCCGCGCAGGACAGTGCAACCGCACAGCAACGAAAAATGCCTAGCAACCCTGTCTCACTTGACAGCCGAATGACCGGATGGTTTCATGGACTATAGAGTTCATTAGCGGCATTCAGCGCCCGCGCCGCCACCCGATGCCCGCTTGACCACGCGAAGCGTTTGGCGGCGACCGCGTCGGGCAGCCGGGCGACTACAAAAATAAGCAGCATTGCGGGGCCGCCCCCCCGGGCGGTTCGGGAGGAGTTTTCGGTGAAGCGTTCGAAGGGCCCGGCCGCGCTGCGCGCGGCCAGGCACTGCATGGTGCTGCCGCTCGCGGCGGCCGGAATCCTGGCGGCCGGTTGCGGCAGCAGCACGCCGCCCGCGGACAATGCGCTCGCCGCTGCCCGCTGGACCACCCTGGGCGACCGTGCCCATGCCGCGGCCGCTGCGGCGCCGATCCTGTCCAACGGCGGCGCCCGCTGGTCGGACTACAACCCCGCCGCGCCTTATCCCAACCAGAACACCACGACCGTCGCCATCACCCTGCCGGACGGCACCCGGCTGTCGGCGGACGTGACCCTGCCGGCGGACGCCGCCGGCAGCAGCGTGAGCCAGCCGCTGCCCACGGTGGTGTCGCTGACGGGTTATGACAAGAACCTGCCCGGCAACAGCGTCGTCAACAGCTACCTCGGCCACCATGGCTACGCCCAGGTGATCGTGGACGTGCGCGGCACCGGCGGCTCGCAGGGACAGTGGAACATGTTCGGCGCCACCGAGCAGGCCGACTACGTCGCGATCCTCGACTGGATCGCGGCGCAGCCGTTCTGCAACGGCAGCATCGGCATGTACGGCGAGTCGCTGCTCGGCATCACCTCGGCGCTGGCCGCGGCGACGCGCCATCCGGCGGTGAAGGCGACGTTCCTGATCGTGCCGATGGCCGACGCCTACCGCGACATCGTCTTCACCGGCGGCGAGACCAATGCCGCTTTCATCCCGGCCTGGTTCATGCTGGTGATGGCCGGCACCGTGCTCAACCCGGACGCCGTCACCGATCCGGCCACCGGCGTGCCGCTGGACCTGTCGCAGCTGTTCACCGCGGTCACCGCCGACGAAGTGCCGCTGCTGCTCGGCGCGATCCTCGGCGACAGCAACGAGGTCTACGACAACGACTTCTGGAGCATCCGCTCGCCCAGGGAGCACGCCGGCGACATCCGCGTGCCGACCTTCGTCGTCGGCGGCCTCGACGACGTCTTCCAGCGCGGCGAGCCGCTGCTGTACGAGGCGGTCAAGCGCAACGCCCCGTCCAAGCTGCTGATCGGCCCCTGGACCCACATCGCCGCGGGCAGCAACCTGCCGGCGGACGGCGTGCCGCCGCTCAGCCATATCGCGCTGCAGTGGTTCGACCAGTACCTGCGCGGGCAGGACAGCGGCGCCGGCGCCCAGCCCAACGTCACCCAGTACGTCTACGGCTTCGGCCACTACGTCACCGCGAGCGACTGGCCTCATCCCCGGGCCGCGGCGCAGCGGCTGTACCTGCACGGCGACCGCAGCCTGGCGCCGGCCATGCCCGGCGCCGCCGAGCCGGGCAATACCACCCTGCAGGAGCCGCTCAACGGCCTCTGCTCGGCCACCACGGTGCAATGGACCGCCGGCATCCTCGGCTACCTGCAGCTGCCGTGCTTCGCCGACGACACCGTGGTGGAAGCGGGCGCCGTCAACTACCAGACCGCGCCGATGGCGCAGGACTTCTACCTCAACGGGCCGATCGAAGCCGACCTGTGGGTCTCCACCACCGCCAGCGACGCCAGCCTCTCGGTGCGCCTCGACGACGTCGACGGCAGCACCGTGACCCCGCTCAGCAGCGGCCTGCAGCTGCTGTCGATGCGCGCCGTGGACGCCGGCCGCTCGCGCACCCTGGACGGGCAGATGATCCAGCCCTGGCACCCTTACACGCAGGCGGCGCTGCAGGACGTCGCCGCCAACACGCCCACGGCGGTCGCGGTCGAGGTGTTCCCCACCAGCGCCCTGATCAAGGCCGGGCACCAGCTGCGCGTCTCGATCGGCCCCAGCGACTTCCCGCACGGCCTGCCGCCGCTGCCCGCGCTGGCGTCCGGCGCCGCCGGCCTGCTGACGGTGCACAGCGACGCGCAGCATCCGTCGAGCGTGGTGCTGCCGGCGGTGCCGGTTTCGGCGCTGCACTGAAGGCGCCGGGCGATGCGCGCCGCCGCCGTTCGGCGGAACCTGCCGGAAATCCCGGATCGGCGTCCGGAATTCATGTCACGCCCGGCGCCGCCGTCTTCGTAGAGTATCCGGCCGGAAGGGACCCGGACCGTGAGCAGCTGATGCCGGCAGTCGCGGCGATCGAGGGGGCAACGTGATGGCAACAGACCGACACCGGCACCGCGCCCGGTTCATGCCCTGGGGCCTGGCCCTGCTGCTCGCCGCCTGCACCGGCTCGGAGCCGGTCAGCCAGGATACGGACGCGGTCGTCCGTACCGCCGGTGCGTTCGGCACCTACCGCGGCCTGGTCTACGTGCCCGGCTCGGTCAGCCCCGATGCGCCGGCGCCGCTGGTGGTGGTGCTGCACGGCGCCAACACCACGGCGGAGCAGCAGCGCGCGGCGAACCTGTTCGATCCGCTGGCGGCGCGCGAGCGGTTCATCGTGCTGTATCCGGACAACGAGACCGACGGCCCGGTCGGCGAGCACCTGCTGCAGGCCTGGCATTTCTACGACCCGGCGGAGATGGTGCGCGGCGTGGGCGACCCGCAGGCCATCGCCGACCTCACGCAGCAGGTGATGGCCGGCTGGAACGTCGACCCCGAGCGCGTCTACGTGGTCGGCATGTCGGCCGGCGGCTGGGAGACCAGCATCATGGGCGCGACCTACCCGGACCTGTACGCGGCCATCGGCATCGCCGAAGGCGGCGCCTACGGCATCGGCCTGGCCGGCGTGGGCCAGCCGCTGGGCGCGAGCCTGACGCCGCCGCAGGTGCTGGCGCTCGCGGCCTATGCGGCGATGGGGCCGTACGCGCGCATCGTCCCGGTCATCGACTTCCAGGGCGCGCAGGACCCGGCGGCGACGCCGGCGAGCGGCGCCAATGCGGTCCAGCAATGGCTGATGACCGACAACCTGGCGGCCTCCGGCGCCCTCGACGCGCCGTTTCCGCTCACCCCCACCCGCACCGCCGACGTGACGCCGGGGAACGGCCGCTACCCTTATCACATCGATCTGTACGAGGACGGCGACGGCTGCCGCGTCCTCGAGCAGGTGCGCATCGAGCAGATGCAGCACTTCTGGCCGGGCGGCTCGTCCGACCCCAGGCTGAAGGGGTTCACCGACCCCCGGGCGCCCAGCGGCGCGGAACTGTCCTGGGGCTTCTTCAAGCGCTTCCGCAAGTCGGATACCGCGCTGCCCTGCGTGGAGTCCCGCTAGGGCCGCTGCGCGCGCAGGCGCTTCCGGCGCCGCCGCGAGCGGTCCGGAAATCGCAATTGTCGTCCGGAATCCCGTCCGCGGCCGCAGCACAATGCAGCCTCGGAGGACCGACAACGACCAGGCCCGCCGCCTCCGCGCCGCACCGATGCGCCAGGCGGGCCGACACAAGCTGCACAGGAACAATCTGCCGTTTCTTCAACCGCACTTACGGGCGAGGGACGCTGTTGCCCGCCAGTGACCACCACGGAGGAGTTTTTCGCATGGGTAGGAATCCAGGGATCCGGGCGGCCGCCGCCCTCATCGGCGCCGGCGTGCTGCTCGCCGCGCCGGCCTTCGCCACCAACACCGCGTACTACGTCGACGCCACCAACGGCTCGGACAGCAACAACGGCACCAGCCAGGCCACGCCGTGGAAGACGCTGGCCAAGGTCAACGCGACGACGTTCTCGCAGGGCGACAGCATCCTGCTGCGCGCCGGCCAGCAGTGGATCGAGCAGCTCAACCCCAAGGGCTCGGGCGTGGCCGGCAACCCGATCACCATCGGCGCCTACGGCGACGGCCCGCGCCCGTACATCGACGGCCGCAACGTGGCCGGCGGCGGCTCCGGCGGCGCGGCGGTGCTGCTGCAGAACGTCTCGTACTGGACCATCAGCGGGCTGGAGGTGGTCAACGACAACGGCAAGAACAACATCGGCACGGTCAACTCCCCCGGCGCCAACCGCAGCGGCATCCTGGTCAACAACACCAGCGGCACCGGCAAGCACGGCATCACCATCGTCAACAACTACGTCCACGACGTGAACGGCTGCTCCGTCTGCTCCGGCGCCAATCCGCAGACCAACGGCGGCATCGCCGTGCTGGCCGACGCCATGAACGGCCTGTCCAACGGCGCCAGCAGCTGGGAGGGCGTGCAGATCCTCGACAACATCGTCGAGAACGTCGGCCGCACCGGCATCGTCTTCAACGACTACTCCACCGGCTTCCTGTTCTACCTGGTGTCGCAGGACGCGCTGAGCAAGAACCTCACCATCTCCGGCAACCGGCTCAAGAACATCGACAGCGACGGCATCATCGTCTCCGGCTCGATCAACAACATGATCGACCACAACGTCGTCGACGGAGCCGGCCTGGTCACCGTCTCCGGCTCCAGCGAGCCGGGCAGCGTCGGCATGTTCGTGGCCAAGACCACCAACAGCGTGATGCAGTACAACGAGGTCTCCGGCGTGCAGACCCATGTCGTCGACGGCGAGGCCTACGACATCGACCTGCTGACCAGCAACACGGTGGTGCAGTACAACTACAGCCACGACAACGAGGGCGGCGCCTTCCTGCTGATGGGCGGGAATTTCTCCGGCACCGGCGGCGTCGTGCGCTACAACCTGAGCGTCAACGACGCCTACGGCGCCAACGGCGTGTTCACGCTGTCCAGCGGCCTGATGTCCGGCGTCAACATCTACAACAACACCGTCTACATCGCGCCGGGCCTGAACGCCCATCCCACCTACCAGGAGGGCTGGAGCGGCGACAACAACAACAGCTGGTACTTCCGCAACAACGTGATCGTCAATCTCGGCACCGGCACCTGGGTGCAGCCCAAGGGCACCGGCACCGTGATCAGCAACAACCTGATCTACGGCAATCACACCGCGGGCGAGCCGGCCGACGCCGCCAAAATCGTCGCCGACCCGCAGATGATCGCTCCGGCCACGCAGGCGCCGGCTGGCCTGGCCGCGGTGGGAGGCTACAAGCTGGCGGCGACTTCGCCGGCCGCAGGCAGCGGCGCGGTGATCCCCGGCAACGGCGGCCAGGACTACTTCGGCAACCCGGTGCCGGCGACCGCCGCGCCGACACGCGGCTTCGACGAAGTGCAATAAACCGGACCCGCCGCACCGGCTGGCGCCGGTGCGGCGGTCCGTCGTCAGGCGGAGCCGGAGTCGGGCGGCCCGCCGGACGCGGCGGACCGCGGCGGTCCGGACCGCCAGTCGCGCGGCGCCCGGCCGGTCCAGCGCTTGAAGGCGTTGGTGAAGCTGGAGACCTCGCGGTAGCCCAGCCGCGCCGCCACCTCCTTGACGCTGGACTTGCCCAGGCCCAGCAGTTCCTCCGCCACGGTCTGGCGCACCTCGTCCGCCAGGCTGCGGAACGAGGTGTTTTCCGCTTCCAGCACGCGGCGCAGGTTGCGCGAGGTCATGCGCAGCTCGGCCGCCACCTCCTCCATGTCCGCTCCCATCGCCGGACGGCGCATCAGCATGTCGCGCACCTTGCCCGCGGTGCCGCTCCAGACCTTGTGCCGCGCCACAATGGCCTGCAGCTGCGCCTGGCAGTGGCGCAAGGTGGCGGCGTTGGCCTGGGGCATCGGCAGCTTGCGGAACTCGGCGTCCACGAAGATCTGGTGCGCCGGGGCGTCGAATTCGGGTTCGAAGCCGAGCAGCTCGGCATAGCGCCTGGCATGGGGCGGCGCGGGATAGGCGAAGCGCGCCCTGCGCCGGGGCATCGGATGCCCCAGGACTTCCCCCATCACCCTGGGCAGGGCGAACAGGTCCCGTTCCACCACGACCTGGCGCAGCGGCGCCGGGATGTGCCGGTCGTCGAAGGTGAAGACCAGGTCGTCGCCGACCAGCTGCTGGTGCTTTTCCACCAGCGTGAAGCTCAGCTCGTGGTAGCTGAGGCCGAGATTGATGGCATCGCCGGCGGTGGCGCAGCTGCACATCGCGAACGTCAGCACCCCGTACACCGGCATGTGGAACCGCGCCGCCATGCGCAAGCCCAGGGCCGGCACGTGCTGCAGCTCGCGCACGATGTTGGCGATGACCGTGAACTCCTGCTGCGGCGACACCTGCGACTCCAGCTGCAGCAGCTGCTCCGGCGCGATGCCCGAATGCGCCAGGCAGGCCCGGGCGCTCATGCCGTGCTCGGCCGCCGTGTCGACCATCTGCGCGATGCTGTAGATGCTGCGGGAAATCTGCATGTGGGGGACGCCGCAACGGGGTCATGGTGGCAGCCGAATATAGCAACCGCCCGGACTCCCAGGTACCGGCCCGTCTGCGGCAGGCGAGGCGCCCATGCGCACTCCCCCTGCGGCACCGATCGCGGGAGCGCGCCGGTGCCGGCAGCCGCTAGAATCGTCCCGGCACGCCCACAAGGAGTTGCTTCCGCATGAAGAAGAGCCCCATCCCCCCGGGCCGGACCGCGTCCGACATGATCGACGCCCGCGTCGACGAGCTCGCCGGCTGGCGCGGCCAGACCCTCGCCCGCGTCCGCACCCTGATCCGGCAGGCCGACCCGGCCATCGTCGAGGAATGGAAGTGGAACGTGCCGGTCTGGTCCCGCGACGGCATCCTCTGCACCGGCGAGTCCTACAAGGCCGCGGTCAAGCTCACCTTCGCCAAGGGCGCCGCCCTCAAGGACCCGAAGAAGCTGTTCAACTCCAGCCTCGACGGCAATACCCGCCGCGCCATCGACCTGCACGAAGGCGACGAGCTGGATGCCGAGGCCTTCAAGGCGCTGATCCGCGCCGCGGTGGCGCTGAACCGGTCGAAGGACTGAGCGGGACTTGCGGCGCCGCCGGCTTCGCCAATCAGAAGCAGATCATCGGCGGCGTGTCGCCGCCGGGAGCACGCCCTCAAGGTCGGATGGAACCGCACCCGCGGACGCCGGCAGGCCGTGCGGCCCGCGGCTTCGCTGCACGCGACAAAAGTACCGGCATCCCGCCGGCGCCGTGCCGGCGGGATGCCTTCAGCCTGGCGGCCGGCGAACCCTCAGCCCATCTCCTGCTGGGGCAGGGCCTCGCCCGGCCGCCGGTAGTTCGCCAGGGAGGGCGGAGGCATGGCCCCCGGCGGCCCCGAAGCCGGTGCCGCGTATCCCTGCCGGGCGCGGCTGCACCGCACGCCGAAGCGGCTGCGCGCCGCGTTCTCGTTGCCGATGGCGATGAGCTCCAGCCGCCGGCCCTGGCGGATGTAGTACCGCGGCGGGTCTTCGCCATCGCGCAGCAGCGCCAGGCCGCTGCGGAAATCCTGCTCGATCGTGGTGTAGCGCATACGTGACTGCCCGCGCGCACGGCGACGCCGCCGGGACCGCGCCCTCCGCTTGCGGATCCGGGCGCGGTCGGCGCCGGCACCGCCTGTCCCGCGCGGGGGATGCCCCCCGCCCGCGCGAGACCGGCGCGGAGGCTCCTGTCAGTGCGTCACCGCAATGCGGCGCGGCTGCGCCGCCTGGCGCTTGGGAATCACCACTTCCAGCACGCCGTTGGCGCCGCGGGCCGAGACCGCCTCGCCGTCGGCCGTGTCCGGCAGGGTGAAGCGGCGGAAGAAGCGGCCGCTGGCGCGCTCGACGCGGCGGCCCTCGACGCCGGCCTGCTCGGCCGCGCGCTCGCGCGCGCCGGACAGCGTGAGCTGGCCCTGCTCCAGCGTGATGTCGATGCCCTGCGGATCGACGCCGGGCACGTCGGCATAGATGACGAAGCGGTCGGGGTGTTCCTCGATATCCACGGCCGGCACCCAATCGGCGGTCGCGCCGCTGGAGCCGTCCTGGTTGCTGGCCCGCTCGAAAAAGCGGTTGAACTCGTTCAGCAGTTCCCGGTGCATGGACCAGGGTTCGTAACGAATGATCGACGACATCTCATTACCCTCCTTGATCGTGGTGCGCGGGGCCAGTCCCCCGCAAGCGCGTTCTTATGGTCGCCGCCCGCGCGTTCAAGAGGGTCAGAAGCCGCGGTCGCGCCGGGGCGGCGCGACGGCCGACTGCCCGGCCAGCTGCAGGCGTGCCGACTCCAGGGTCCGGTAACAGAGGCCGTGATAGTGGCGGGTGACGCCGTCGACGCAGTCCGCCTCGACCTCCATCGCGCCGGCCTCGATGGCCTGGTCGCAGGCCGCGCAGGGGTGGCGCTCCCGGCAGCGGCCGCCCCAGGTGCTCTTGGGCAGGGCCCGGGGCAGGTCGCCGCGCGCCAGTTTCTGCCAGACCAGCCGCACCATGATCTCGTTGTCCATGACCGAATTCCTCCCCCGGAAGTCGCACATGACACGCAGCGCACGGAATCTAGCGGCAACGCGGCCGCCGCAAAATAGGAAATACTACTTGCGCGGGCCGCCGGCGGCCGGGCCGGACAGGGCGCCGAGGCCACGCGCTTCGAACGCCTGCCGCCAGTAGAGCACCGTCGACGGCGCCACCTGCATGCGCCGGGCGATGACGCCGACCGGCAGGCCTTCGGCCAGCAGCAGCAGGCCGCGGATCTTCTTCGCCGCCTTGCTGCCCGCCGCCTTCGACCGCAGCAGCCGCTGCAGCTGCTCCCGCATCTCGTCGGAGAGCGCGAAGGGCGCCGCCTCGCCCGCGCTACGCCGCGGCACCGGCGCCCCCTTCGGCCCAGGCCTGCCGCAGCGCCGCGGCCGACAGCAGCTCCTGCCCCAGCGCCACCCGCAGATGCTCCAGGGCCCGCCGGTTCCGTTCCGGGGTGATCGAGGCGGTGCAGTCCGCGACCACCGACACGCGGTAGTCGCGCATGTGCGCATCGGCGGCCGTGCACAGCACGCAGCCGTCGCCGGCGATGCCCGCCAGCCACAGCCGCCGCACCTCCAAGTGCTGCAGCAGCGGCTCCAGCGAGCTGGCATAAAAGGCGGAATGCTTGGGCTTGAGGATGAAGTAGTCGCTGCCGGCCGGCAGCAGCCCGCGCACGAAATCCGCCCCCTTCGCCTCCGGCCGGCCGCAGTGCTCGCAGACCCGCCGGAAATCCGCGTGCCAGCGGCCGAGATTGTCGTTGGCATAGATCACCGGTTCCCCCGCCTGCCGGGCCGCCGCCAGCAGGCCGGCCAGGGCCGGGGCGGTGCGGCGCGACTCCGCCAGCAGCTCGTCGCCGCCGGGGAAGTCGAAATCGTTGATGACGTCGATGACGAGTAGCGCGCTTTTCACGGGTCCTGGCCGGCGGCGTTACGGCGCCGCCATTTTCAAGACTCGCCGCCGCGCCGGGAGGTTCCGGCAATCCGCATCGCGGCGTGCGGCCTGTTAACGCTGTTTCGATTCGCTGCGATCGAAATAACGTTAACAGGCCCTAGCCGGTCACCGAGGCGCCGCCGGTCCGCCTGCGCCCGCGGGCCCGTTCCGCCAGCTGCCGGTATTGATCGCGGATCTTCTCCAGGTTTTCCTCGTCGAGGTCCTCCAGGTCGAGCAGCAGGTTCTGCGCCTGGTCGATGGAGCGGATCAACTCGTCGAGCTTGATGTGCATCGCCGCCGTATCGCGGTTCTGCGTGTTCTGGATGATGAACACCATCAGGAAGGTGATGACGCTGGTGGCGGTGTTGACCACCAGCTGCCAGGTGTCCGAGAAGCCGAACACCGGCCCGGTCGCCGCCCATATGACGATGAGCAGGGTGACGACGACGAAGGTGAGCGGCTGGCCCGACAGCCGGGCGATCCATTGGGCGAATCTGGCGAAACGGGCTCTCATCGGCCGTCTCCTCGAATGCGGCCGGTGCGGCCGCGGGACCGCGGCGCCCGGCCGGCGGCGGCCCGTCCGGGCGCAGGCGCGCAGCGCGAGGCGGGCCGGGCCCGCCCGCGCCGCGCAGTCCTACAACGGCGGGCCCCGCCGCCCCCGGTAGCCGTAAAGCAGGTAGGCCACCACCACCACCACCACGAGCAGGCCCACCGGCCCGATGCCCCAGCCGGCGCCAAAGCCCCAGTACAGACCGCCGCCGCCACCGAACAGCAGCAACAGCAGGATCACCACGAGCAGCACGTCCATGTCGCATGCTCCATGTGTTTGTCTACAGTTATGACCGCCGCCGCGGCGGCGCGTTCGGCGCCGCGTGCCGGCCGTGCCGCTGGGTACGCCGGCGTACAAAGCGGCGCCCGCCGCGAACGCGGCGCGGCCGCGCCGATTGATTTGCCCGGCGCAGTTCGGCCAAGATCAGCCCGGCTCGAATCCTTCGAGCATCCTCGAGGACCGAACATGAAGGCGAACCTTTCAGGGCTGCCCATCCTGCTCCTGCTCGCGAGCTGCGCCGCCGCCCCGCCGCCGCAGGCACAGCCGGCGCCGGCGGCGGCCGCGGACCCTCCCGCCGCGGCCAGCGACTGCGCCGGCCTGGAACCCTGGACCCGCGCCTCCAAGGCCCTCAACCGCCCGGTGGTGGACAGCACGGCCGGCGGCAAGCCGGTGCACACCATCAAGGGCGTGACCTACGCCGAGATCCTCAACGACCACGACCTCACCGGCGGCGTGAAGCTGACCGACCCGCAGGGACGCGAGCCGGCGCCAGGCACTGTCTACAACATTGTCTGGACGTCCGACGAGGACACGGAGTCCGGCGGCGCAGGCGGTTGCAGGCAGCGCTATTCGGCACCGACGTTTTTCGATGTGAGGTGAGCGGCGCGCCCGGGGCTCCGGGCGCCGCCATCAGGCGAGGACCGCCGGCGCCAGCAGGCGGCGGCGCGCGCAGGGCCATGGACGCCTATATACGATCAATATATGATTCGTATATACCGGGAGAGGATGGAGCCATGGGCATCGTCAACATCGAAGACGAGCTGCACGACCAGCTGCGCCGCGCCAGCAAGGTGTCGTGCCGCTCGATCAACGCGCAGGCGGCCTTCTGGATCCGGCTCGGCATGTTGTGCGAGATGAATCCGAAGCTCACGTTCAACGAAATCGCCGCGCGCGAGCTGAAGGGTGCCGGCGTCCGCATCCCGGCACGCCTGTCCGCCGGATGACCAAGTCCGCGGCGGAGCTGGAGCTGATGGCCGAGTCCGGGCGGCTGCTGGCGGCGGTGTTTTCGCACCTGGACCGGCAGCCGCTCGCCGGTCTTTCGACGATGCAGGTCAACGACCTGGTCGACGACTACATCGTCAAGCAGCTGGCGGCGCGCCCGGCGAGCAAGGGGCAGTACGGCTACCGGTACGCGCTCAACAGCTCGAAGAACTCGGTGGTCTGCCACGGCGTCCCGTCGGCCGGGGACATCCTGCGCGACGGCGACATCGTCAACTTCGACATCACCCTGGAGAAGAACGACTACCTGGCCGATTCCAGCAAGACCTACCTTGTGGGCGAGGTCGCGCCGGCCGCGGCACGGCTGGTGCGCAAGAGCTACGAGGCCATGTGGCAGGGCATCCGCGCCGTGCGCCCCGGCGCCACCCTGGGCGACGTCGGCTTCGCCATCGAAAGCCATGCCCGGCGCAACGGCTATGCGGTCGTCCGCGAATACTGCGGCCACGGCATCGGCCGGGAGATGCACGAAGCCCCGGAGGTGCTGCACTTCGGCCGGCCCGGCACCGGCCTGGAGCTGCGCGAAGGCATGACCTTCACCATCGAACCGATGCTCAACCAGGGCGGCCCGGGCGTCCGCACCGAGCGCGACGGCTGGACGGTGAAGACGGTCGACGGCTCGCTGTCGGCCCAGTTCGAGCACACCGTGGCGGTCACGAAGCGCGGCGTCCGCGTCCTGACCCTGCGTCCGGACGAAACGCCGATGCTTGGAGGCCCGGGCCGGCTCCCGGCCTGAAGGAGCGGCGCTCGCCGCGGCGCACGCGCGGCCAGGCCAGCCGGTGCATGACCGGCCCCCGAAACGGGCGGATGGCGGAGCGCCCGGCAGTGCGCCGGGCGCTCCTTTTTCAACGGCCCGGGTTCACCCCTTCAGATCGCCACCGCCGACGGGCTGACCGTCAGCTGCGGCACCGGCGTGCGCACACTGATGCTGAAGATCACGTCATAGATGCGGCCGCGGGCGATGGCGTCGCCGAAGTCCAGCAGCAGGGAGGAGCCGCTGCCGCCGAACACGTCGGCAAGCGTCACCGGCGTGGCGGCCGGAGTGCGCGCCATGAACAGGTAGTTCTGCGGCGGCAGCTTCGGCTGCGCCGGCGGGCTGCCGGCGGGCGGCGCCGGGGGCGGCGGCGGCGAGACCGCGGCCGACGACACGCTTTGCTTGCCGCTCGGGTCGAGCTGGTACTCGGCGCTGTGCGGATCGAATTGCGGCAGCAGGGGCAGCAGCTTGTCGTGCACCGTGACGCTCTTCAGCAGCTCGGTCGGGCTAGGGTCGTCTTTCTGGCCGGGGCAAGGCACGACCATGAAGCTCAGGCCTTCCACCGTGCCCTGCGACATGGCGTCGGCGGCGCCCAGGCCCAGGTCGGCCAGCGATACCGGCAGCATCGTGTGCAGCACGCCCAGCGGCGAGCCCGAGGCGGTCTTCTGGAACTGCAGGGTGAACGTGCTCAGCGGGTTCGGGCCGATGCCCTTGAGCGGGTCGAGCAGCTGCAGCGGCAGCTTGCCGCGGTCGAGGCTGGCGAAGTCGGCCGCGAGCGGCAGGCCGTCGGCGGCGAAGGCGTTGCCGCCGAGCGCGTCGAGCGCGGCAAGCGCGTTCTTCAGCAGCGTTTCGCGGTGGCCGCGCAGGCTGTAGCGGATGGTCTTCACCGGCCCTGCCGCCGTGTCCCACAGCGGCAGGCTGCCCGGATAGTTGAGCGTCTTGTTGACCGAGGACGCCACCGCCTGCGCCCGGGCCAGCGCGTTGGCGGACTGCTGGCGGCTGGCCTTCACCGCGGCGGCGAGGTTGTCGTCGTAACAGCCGCGCACCGTGACCTCCAGCAGCAGGTCGATCAGCGTGCCGGGATTGAGCGCGCTCTCCAGGTTGAGCAGCCACTGCCCCTCGACGCCGCGGTTCTCGAATGCCCGGTACTGGCTGGCCTGGCGCTCGGCGTCGTACGCGCGGGCCGGGTTGGCGGTGGCGAAGGCGGCGGCCACGCCGCCCAACACCCCCGTGGCACCGCCGCCGATGTCCGCCAGCAGGTTGAATGCCGCGCTCTCGGCGCCGAAGTCCTGCACCAGGGTGACGAAGCCGAGCGATTCGATCTGCGGATCGCGCTCGCGGTCGAACAGCGCGCCGCCCCACTTGGCCACGCGCGGCGCCCAACTGGGCAGTTCGCGGGCGATGCCCTCGGCCACCGGGCCGGCGACCGCGGTGCGCAGCGCCCCTGCGCCCCACCCGGCCGGCAGGATTTCGCTGCGCGTCCCAAATTGCAGCTGCGCCAGGCATTCGTCGCGGATCGCGTCGCGCAGCTTTTGCCGGCTGGCGTCGTCGTTGGCGGTCCAGGTCGGCGTTGCCGTCATCGCCGGAAGGCCGAACTGCGTATAGCTGAGCAGCCAATGCCCCACGATCTCGGCCACGGCGGTGCTCGGCAATGCCGGCTCGAGCAAGGCGCGCAGTCGTGCGGTGAGCATCTGGGCGGTCAGCGCCTGCATCTTCCGCAACAGGATGGCGTGCGGGTCCTGCGCCGGGTCCGACAACGGCGGCGCCAGCAAATCGGCGGGATGGTAGTCGGCGGGGATGCCGGCCAGCACCAGGTCGTCGACGAAGGTCTTGAGCAGGGGGCCCGGCTCCGGCTTGTCTCCGGGCGTGGCGATCCGCGACAGGATATCTTCGAGCGGCAGCCGCAGCACATCCGGCAGCAGGATCGGCGGCGCCTTCGGGTTGGCGTCGCGGCGCACGCGGATGCGCGAGGTGCCCAGGTGGGTGATGGTCAGCGGGATGCCGCTGGGCAGGATCGGCAGCGCCGCGGTGGCCGCCGACAGCAGGCCGATCGGCTTCACGTCCACCACCAGCGCGCGGTACAGCCCCGGAAACCCCTGCTCCACCAGCGTCTGCTCGTTGAGGTTGAGCAGCAGCGAGCCGCCCTTGAGGAAGGTCTGGAACAGGTTGGCGGCGTCGCCGGCGAAGGTCGCCGGGTTGCCCGAGCCGCCGAGCAGCTTGAACAGCGACATGCGCAGCGTCACCACCGTTTCCTTGACGTTCGACATCTGCGTCCGCGCCGCGTCGAGCAGGTGGAAATCGCGCAGCAGCGCCATCCCGCCGAACAGGGTCGGATCGAGGCCGCCGGGCAGGTCCGCCGCCGGGCTCAGGCCGGAGCTGTAGCCCGGCTTGAGAATGTCGAAGGCCGTGGCATTCTCCAGCCCCAGCGCCCGCTCGGCGGTCAGCGCCAGCTCGCTGGCCTGCGACAGCAGCGCGTTGCGCGCCCCGCCCACCAGCTTGCCGACATCGTTGAGGAACGGCCGCGGCAGCAGGTGCGCCAGGCCGGCGATGTTGGCCGCGACGAACTTCAGCTCGGGACCGGGGGACGGGACCAGGTCGACCACTTTCTGCAATACCGCCTGCAGCTCCTTCACCGCGTCGGTGACCTTGGCCTCCACGTCGTTGAGCACGCCGAGCAGCGGCCCGGCAAGCCAGCGCGCCACCTGGCGGATCAGCTCCACGCCCAGCGCGGCGACGATGCCGGCCAGGATCCAGCCGGCGATCGGTCCGCCGGCGAACGACACCACCATGATGCCGAGGATCGGGTAGACGATGCAGTCGCGGATGATCGACACCACCAGGTCGGTGGGATTGCCCAGCGCCGCCATCACCAGGTTCTGCAGCTGCGTCACCAGCGTAGCCACTGCGCCGACGACGGCCTGGGTCAGGTCGTTGACCACGGAGAAGCCCGATTCGTTGCCCAGAAACTGCTTGACCTGGGTGCCGTCGGGGCCCGGCACCATCGCGGTCACGCTCACCACCGTCTCTTCCAGCTGGCTCAGGATCGAGTTCAACTCGGTCTTGAGGCCGGCCTGCAGGGCGGCGACGCTGTCAGTCAGCGGCTGCACCACGTCCTTCACCGTCTGCCCCACCTTGGCCACCAGCTTCTTGATGGCCTCGATGATGGCCGAGCCGGCGCCGTCGAAGTAGGCGTAGAGGAACTTGTTGGTGCGGGTCAGGTCGGTGTCGAAGTGGCAGATGTCGCCGATGAGGCCGTCGAACAGGCCGGTCCAGAACGCCAGCGGCTGGTTGTCGATGAGGAAGTGGATGAGGCCCTCCAGCGCCAGCGCCAGCGAAGCCGCATCGCCGACCTTCTTGACGATACCTTCGATGCCGGGCGAGGACGCCAGCTGCTCCACATCCTCGAGCACCGTGCTGGCTTCGCTGATGAGCTTCAGCACCGTTGGGCCGATCGCATTCTGCGTGGCGATTACCTTGCTCATCGTCATCTGCATCAGCTGCGCCAGGATCTGCTCGTAGCCGATGGTTTCGCGCGCTGCGTTCGCCGCCAGCTCCCGCAGGTAGTCGTAGCGCCACTGCGCCGCCTTCTCGGTGATCGGCTTCATGCGCAGCCGCAGCTTGGACGGATCGAGGATGGTGGAAGCCGCCTCGCCCAGGTCGAACAGCATCAGCGAATCCGGCTTGGGCAGCGGCGGCCGTCCGAACGGGCTGGGAATCACCACGGCGGGAGCCGGGGTGTGCTGCACCACGGCTGACTGCGCCTCCTCGCCGAAGCCGCCGTCGCCGAACGGCCGCACGCCGAAGATGTAGCTGCCCTTGGCCAGCGCGGCGAACGTCGCCGAGCGCGCCGCTCCGTCCAGCCGCTGCTCCACGACCACCGTGCCCGGCTTGGTCGAATCGTAGGCGCGCACCAGATGAGAGGTCGGGGTGCCGCCGCTGCCGGCGGTCCAGTTGACGACCTGCCCCGCGCCCTGCGCCGCGACCGTGACACCGGTCGGCGCACCCGGCGCAGGCGCCCCGATCTTCACCGGATTCGACGCCATCGACACCGGGCCTTTGCCGTCGTCGTTGCTCGCCGTCACCGTGAACGTGTACACCGTGCCTGCGGCCAGCCCCGTGACCTGGGCCTCGGTGCCCGACAGCGACAGCGACAGCGGCAACAGCGGCTTGGGCGACACGGCGACTTCATAGCGTCCGTTGATGGGCTTGCCATGATCGTTCGGCGCGGTCCAGCGGACTTTGGCGCCGAGCAGGGTGGTTGCCGCGATGACGTCGCGCGGCGCGTCCGGGGGCGGATCCAGCAGGCATTCCGCGGGCGATACCTCCACCTGCACCTTGTCCGCCAGCACCGCCGCGAGCAGCAGCCGCCGGGCTTCGTCCTTCAGCGCCGCGGCCTCCGCCGCGGGCAGGCTCGCCGAGCGGATCACGCAGTCCCGCGCCTGCTCCACGTGCAGCGCGACCACCGCTGAGCGCAGGCTTCTGCCCTCGGTGGAATCCGGATAGGCGAGCACCGCCTCCTTGAGCATCTGCTCGATCGTTTTTTCGGAACCTGCAGCGGTGCTGGAATATGGCGTCATCTCATTCCCCTGAATTGGACAGAACAGGGGCAGTACGCCCCGGTCCCACCCGAGCCACGGTATGCACTCGACGTATCAGTGATGTTTCCGATTCCCGACATTTGATGTCGGAGCGGACCTCGCGGGGAGAAAAGTGCGATCTCGGTCACGCTTCGGCCGCCGCAGGGCAATGCCGGGATTCGTCCCGGCTGGATCGCCTTGAAGGCGGGCTCCGGCCCGCCCGAGCTGCGGACCAGTCAATACCGGCAGGTTTCGGGAGAAAGCGGCATGTCGGCACTGAGCGGGACGCCGCGGCGGATCGACGGCGTGCTCGTGGGATTTGCCGGGCGAATCGCCGGTCGGGCGCGACGAGGCCTGCCCGATCAACCTGCCTTGCAACCGCGCCGGCCTGGTCACCGCCCCTAACAGCGCGGCCGCAATCGCCGCGCGGCCGCGCTGCGCGGTGCGGCCGCGCCCGGCTCGCCGCCTAGCGGAACGACAGGGTCACGCCGCCGAGCACGCGCCGCGACGCCAGCCGGTAGTACGAACCGTCGCCGAACTCGCTGTTGGTCGCCGGATTGCGGCGGTCGGTGAGGTTGTAACCGTTCAGGCTGAAGCGCCAGCTGCGGTAGCGGTAGCCGGCGCCGGCATCGAGCGTGAGGTAGGCCGGCGTGGCGGTGGTGTTGTCCGGATCGAGGTAGCGGTTGCCGACGAACGCCGCCACCGCGTTGGCGAAGAAGCCCTGCTCCGGATTGTAGAGCACTCCCAGCGAGGCCAGCGAGCGCGGCGACAGGGCCTGCTGCGTGCCGCCCAGGTCGGTCACGCCCGCCGGCTGGTCGGGATCGGGCACCCGGTTGCTGGCGAAGCGCGCCAGGTGGTAGCTGTAGCTGGCCGCCAGCTGCAGCTCGTGCCAGACGCGGTAGCGCGTCTGCAGCTCGATGCCGCGCAGCAGCTCGGAGCCGGCGTTGTAGAGCTGCGGGCGGCCGGTGGGGTCGAGCCCGCCGGCCTGCACCACGTCGTTGAAGTGCAGGAAGAAGGCTTCCAGCTCGTAGTCGATGCGCCCGCCGCCGGCATGGCCCTTCAGCCCCGCCTCGTAGCTGCGCGCGGCCTCGGGGCTGAGGATGTTCGGCGTCGGCACGTCCGGCCCGAAGTCGATCGCCGCCGGCTTGAAGGTGTTGCGATAGTCGGCGTACAGCACGGCGTCGTCGGCGTGCGACTCCCAGGCGCGGTAGCTCACGCCGACGGCGCCCGAAAGCCTGGTGCGGTTCAGCGCCTGGTAGACCGAGGCGCCTTCGGTGTCGCCGCTGCCGAGCGAGGTGTTGCGCTCATGGGTCTGGTTGAGCCGCAGGCCGCCGTTCACGTCCCAGCGCCGGTCCGGCTTCCAATCCAGCTGCACGAACTGGCCGAAGAAGGCGCGGCGGTCGTAGACCACGTTCTCGGTGTCGACCGGACGGTCGGTGGTCGGCGGCGGCACCGGCCCGGCCTGGTCGGCCGGGCAGCCGAACGGCGCCGCCGCGCCGCCGGCGCAGTAGCCGCCGTTGAAGCTGTGCTGCTGGCCCGAGCCATAGAGCAGGTCGGCGCCGACCACCATTTCCACGCCGTTGCGGAGCTCGCGGCCGAGGTGCGTTTCCAGATAGGCGTCGACGATGCCGCGGTCCTGGTTCTGGTACTGCGCATTCTCCGGGCCGGCCGGGTCCTGGCCGAGGAAGCCGCGGATGTCGATGACGTGCGAGTGGGCGAACGAGGCGGTGCTGCCCCAGTCGCCGAGGGTGGTGGCGCGGTCATAGCGCAGCACGCCGTGCAGCCGCGTTTCGCTGATGCGGGCATCGGCGGGATTGAAGTTGGCATCCGGCGGCAGCGCCGGATTGAGCCCGTCCGAATTGTTGCCGCCGGCGCCCAGGTTGCTCGGCACCGGCGAGTTCGGCACCACGTGCTGCAGGCTGGCGTCGAGGTCCAGGCCCAGGGTGCCGCCGGCGGCCTGGCCGGCGCCGCGATACAGCACCCGCCCGTTGTTGATCTGCTCGCGCGAATCCGCATAGCGCGAGCGCTCGCCACTGGCGGCGAGCGACTGGCGCCAGCCGCCGAGCTGCGGCAAGGCATGGGAGCCCGAACCGGCGACCGAGCCGAAGCTGCCGTAGCTCGCCGTCGCCTCGTCGGCGGCCTTGCCGGCGGGGTAATGGATCACCTGGATCACGCCGACGAAGGCGGTGGCGCCGTAGACCACCGGCGCGGCGCCCTTGAGCACCTCGATGCGCTCGACGTCGTTCAGATCCAGGGTCGGCACGGAAGGATTGAACGCACCGCCCCAGGGCACGCCGTCCACCACCAGCAGGAAGGCGTCGAACTCGTGCAGCCCCCACAGCGAGACCACCGCGCCGGCCGGGCCGGTGTCGCCGCCGCCCGGCGCATCGACGCCTGCCACCAGGCTCAGCGCGGTGCGCAGGTCGGTGGCGCCGCGGGCGCGCAGTTCCTCGCCGCCGATCACCGTGATCGAGGCCGGCACGCGATCCACCGGCTCAGGCGTGCGGGTGGCGGTCACCTCCACGCCTTCCAGGGTCGCCGCCGCGCCGGACTCCGCCGCCAGCGCGGCAAACGGCGCGCCCACGGCCAGGGTGACCGCTGCGCCCAGCCAGGCCAGGTTGCCACTCACGTGTCGACGCGCCGACTGCACCGATGAAGCCACGGCTATCTCCAAAAAAAGACGCGGAGGCTTTGCAGCCTCCGCAAATACTGCATCAGGAAAGGGTGTTGCGCCGCTCTAGCGCCAGGCGACGGCGGAGCCGACGATCCCGCGCCCGCCGCGACCGCCGCGGCCGTCGCGGCCGTCGCGGCCGCCGATGCCGGCGTAGCTGCGCACCAGCGGGTCCATCTTGATCCAGGGCCTGAGGCTCGCCAGCGCCGCGATCAGCGCGCACAGCTCATGCCGGTGCCAGTCGCGTACGCGCAGCCGCAGCCAGGGACCGTCGCGGCGTTCCAGCACCAACTCGTACAGCCCGCCCGACAGCGAACGCTGCCCGCGCACCGCGGTCACCGTCGAAACGTCGCCGACGAAGCCCAGCAGGATCGACTGGTACACCAGGCTGGTGCCGGACAGCCACAGCCGGCGGCTGCGGATCTGCAGCACCCGCAGATCCAGCAGCAGCACCGCCGACCAGCAGCCCAGCGCCGCCGGCACCGCGCAGGAATCCAGCCAGCCGGCGAAGCCGCCGGCGCACAGCCAGGCCGCCAGCGCCGCCAGCACGCACGACAGCGCCAGCTTCGGCTGCTGCGTGCGGGCGTTGCCCGAGGCCCGCCAGCGCAGGACCCCGTCCTGCGCCGGCTTCGGTTCCGGCATCACCGGCCCGGCCCCCGCTCAAGCCCGGCGGTGCCGCCGCCGGCGCAGCGCCGCGCCGAGCAGCAGCGGCAACAGCAGGCCCGGAGCGAAGGCGCCGCCGCCGGACCCGCCGGAGCTGCCGCCCGCATCGGTGCCGCCGCTGCTGCCGGCCGTAGCGACCGCGGCCCGCGCCGTCACCGCGGCCGACCGCGCACCCGAGCTGTCGGTCACCACCAGGCTCGGGCTGTAGGTGCCCGGGCTGGTGTAGGTGTGCGTGACTTTCGATCCGGCCTGGGTCACCACGGCGCTGCCGTCGCCGAAGTCGAAGGTGTAGCTGGTGATGTGCGCGGTGCTGTTCTGCTCATGGGACTGCGTGCCGTCCAGGGTCACCTTCAGCGGCGCCGGGCCCTCGCTGGGGCTGACCGTCAGCTGCGCGACGGGGCCGCTCGGCGGCGTCACCACCACGGTGGTGCCGACCTGGATCGTCACGTAGGCGGCAGCCCTGCGGCCGAAGCTGTTGGTGACGGTGACCGAGGCGGTGAAGTTGCCGGCGGCCGTGTAGGTGTGGCTGGTGGTGGCGGCCTGCTGGCTCACCACCGCGCTGCCGTCGCCGAAGTCGAAGGCGTAGTTGGTGATGCTGCCGTTGGCGTCGGTCGAGCCGGAGGCGTCGAAGTTCACCGGCATCGGCGTGGTGCCGCTGGTGGCGGACACGGCCAGCGACGGATTGGGACTGTCGGCCGGCGGCGACTGCACCTGGATCGCCACGGCGCGGCTGGCGCTGCCGCCCTCGCTGTCGGTCACCGTCACCACGGCGTCGAACGAGCCGGTCTTGGTGTAGGTATGGCTGATCGTGCCGGTGGTCTGGCTGGCGCTGCTGCCGTCGCCGAAGTTGAAGGCGTAGGTGGTGATCCTGCCGCCGTTGGGGTCGGACGAGCCGGTGGCGTCGAAGCTCACCGCCAGCGGCGCGGTGCCGCTGGTGGGCGTGGCGTGCAGGCTCGCCACCGGCGGCTGGTTGCCGCCGCCGGAGGAGCTGGAGCCGCCGCCGGAGCTGCTGCTGGAGGAGCCGCCGCCCGAGGTGCCGCCGGAGCTGCCCGAGGAGGAACCGCCGGAGGACGAGGAGCTGCTGCCGCCGCCGGAAGAGCTGCTCGAGGACGAGCCGCCGCCGGAGCTGGAGGAGCTGCCGCCGCCGCTGGCGGTGCTGAAGTCATACAGCTGCACGCCGCGGCCGAAGGTGGCGGCGAACAGCTTGGTGTCGTCGCCCGGCTTGAGCACCAGCTGGTTGACCGGCACGCTCGCCAGGTCGCCCAGCGGCGCCCAGTGCGCCCCGCTCAGGTCGGACGAGATGAAGACGCCGATGTCGGTGCCGACGACCAGCTGGCTGCCGCGGCGGACCAGGAAGCTCACCACCGTGTCCGGCAGGTCGCCGCTGATGTCGGTGAAATGCTCGGCGGCGTCATGCGACACGAACACGTGGCCCTTGCCGATGTTGGCGTTCTTGTCGCCGTACTGGCCGGGCGCCGCCCAGCGCGCGGTGGAATAGCCGCCGAGCGTGGCGTAGACGGTGTTGACGTCCTGCGGGTCGATCTTGACGCTGTAGATGTAGCGGTTGGGCAGCCCGGCCACGCCGGCCTGGTGCCAGTTGTCGGACGCGCCCTTCTTCGGCGTGCCGCCGGCGCCGACGTTGGTGGCGATGCCGCGCTGGAACGGCACGTCGCTGCCGGCCAGGTTGCACGGGCCGCACCAGGCGGCATAGATCGCCGCGCCCTGCACGTCGAGCATGCGCGAGCGCGAGGTGTGCAGCGCGCCGCTGGCGTCGGCGCCCAGGTCGTAGCTCATGTTCCAGTCGCTGTCGCTGCTGGTGGTGTCCAGCCCCTTCAGCGACTCGGCCACCTTGCTGCCGGCCAGCACGATGTGCGTCGGGTCGGTCGGATCCAGCATGTACGGGCTGAGGAAGTGGGCCGTGCCGACCAGCGCGCTCGACGGCTCGATGATGTTCTGCGTCAGGCCGCCGTCCGGGGTGGCGACCACCGCCAGCTCCGGCGTGGAGATGTAGGCGTGCTGCGAGTTGTCCGGGTCCACCGCGGTCCACACGCCGTCGCCGACGCCGATGCGGGTCGAGACATGGGTCTTCGGATCGATCTTGCCGGAGGCGTTGTCCTGCAGGCCGTAGTAGACGGTGCCGTCCTTGGCCACGGCGATGCCGTAGACCATGAAGGTGTAGCGGTCGTTGTTGACGCCGTCGCCCCACTTGTTGTTGGCCAGGTCGTCGGTGACCGGGTCGGAGGAGTGCTGCTTGTAGATGCCGCCGTCGTTGCCGACGAACAGCCAGACGCCGCCGCTGCCGTCCGGGATGTAGATGCCGTCGTGCTGGTCGGGATGGGTGGTGCTGCCGTTGACGATGCCGTCATAGGTCGGGCACACCGGCATGCCCGGGGTGATGCCCGGCTGGCCGAGCAGGAACAGGCAGGTCTGGCCGGCGAAGTAGGCGCCGAACACCTTGTAGTCGAGCTGCGACACGCCGTTCTGCGGCACGTTGAGGCGGCTCTTCCACAGCTCCTCGAGGCCGAAGGTCAGGCGCGTCGGCACGCCCAGCGCCGGGTCGGCCTGGGTCGGATCGGGCTTGATCCAGGAGTTGTACCAGGACTGGATGCCGGGGCCCACGCCCAGCGCGATCACCGGGGTGAGCGCCGAGCCGGTGGCCGGGTTGTAGGTGATCGACTTGTCGTCGGCCAGGCGCACCCAGGTGCTGCCGAAATCGGGCGAGACGAACACGCCGTTGAGCGTGGTGGCGCTGGGCAGGTGGCTGGCCACCAGCTTGCAGGTGTCGGCGGTGCTCTGGTCGATGATCGGCGCCACCAGCTGGTCGCAGACGTCCGGCAGGCCGGGATTCTTGATTTCCAGGTCGTAGTCCAGCATCGGCAGGTCGCCGTTGAGGTAGCCGGCGTCCTGGATCACGGCGTAGACATAGCCGTGGTCCTGGCCGTCGCCGATGGCGTTGCCGAGCACGGTGCGGCCGATGCGCCACTGCACCGGCAGGCCGACCGGCTCGACGCCGGTGACCTGCGACAGGCCGACGCTGGCGAAGGTGCCGGCCTCGCCGGTGGCGGAGCGGTACAGGCCGTTGCCCGGCGCCTGCGGCGAGGAATCGGACGCATACGGCGCGGCGCCGGCGCGGAAGCCCACCGCGGCCAGCACGGCGCAGCCCTTGGCGCCGCAGGCGGTGTTGCTGACGCCGCCCGGCTGCTGCACCACCACGTCGGTGACGAAGTTGGCGAACTGGCAGACGCCGGTGCTGACGCCGGTGCAGTTGGCCGACACCGGCAGCTTGACGTTGACATAGCTGGCGCCGGCATCGGCCGAGCGGTACAGGCCCTTGCTGGTGGCGGCGTAGACAATGTTCGGATTGCTCTGGTCCACCGCCAGCTTGAAGGCGAAGGCGCCGTCCGGCACGCCGGAGGCATGGTTCCAGGTCTTGCCCAGGTCGCCGCTCCAGTAGGCGCCGAGGCCGACATAGGAATTGCCGCCCTGGGTCATCTCGCCGGTCAGCACCAGCACGCGGCCGTTCTGCGCCTGGGTCCAGGCCACGGCGCTGTTGATCAGGGTCGGCAGCTTGTCGCTGATCGACACCCAGTGGTCGCCGATGGTCGAGACGTCGCCGCCGACGGCCTGGCTGTACCAGATGCCGCCGTTGCCGACCGCGGCGAACAGGCGCTTGGCCGCCGGATCGTAGGCGAAGTTGTCGACGCGGCCGGAGACCTGGTGCAGGCCTTCGTCCGGAATGGCGTTGTAGTAGGCCGGGTCATCGACCTGCGGCGCGGTGCCGTAGGCCTGCCAGTGGCCGCCCGAGTTGGGCACCGTGGCGGCAAGCGCGGCCAGCGCCGCCTTCTGCTCCACCGCGCGGCGCGGCGCGCCCTCCGGCACCAGGCCGAGCGCGCCGAGCACGTCGGCCAGGCGCTCGGACACGTCCATCATCGATTCGGGCAGCAGCGCCTCCTTGACGCAGACGCTCTTGCCGTAACGGGCCTGGATGTCCTTGGCGTGGACCTTGGCGTAAGCGGGGTTGTATTCGCGCGCCAGCTCCTGCGGATCGCGCAGCGCATAGCCGGCGGGGCAGGCGCCGGCGGCGCCCGCCGCAGGTCCGGCGGCGGGAGCACGGACCGCCAGCCCGGCCGTGGTGGCGCCGGCGACGGCGACGAAAACAACGGCAGCCGCGGCCCACGAACGGGCCGTTCCGAACGATAGCGACATGTCCCCCACCCCATTGATCGATATGGGGCTTCCGCTGTGGAAGCCCTGATGTCCGGCGTTTTAGAACAATTCGGACAGCAAAGTCGCCACGGCGCGGTAATGATTTGGTAACGCCGGCTAAGCCGCTGCTTTCACGCCGTTTTTCCGCAGGCCTGCGCGACGCGGCGAGGCGCCGGCCGCGGCTTTTGGCCGGCGTTCCACGGCCCGGCGCCGGCGCGCTGCGCAGCCCCGGCCCGCCACGCGCCCGGCCTTACGCCGCCGCCCCGCGCCGGTTCGCCCGGCGGAAAGTGCCGAAATCGTTGAAGCGCACGCCGACCTCGCGCATCGCCGCATGGCCGGCGCCGGCGGTCCACTGGCGCACGTAGAACGGCTCCTTCACATAGAAGTGGTGGATGCCGTGGGTGGAGCCGAAGTTGAAGCAGAACAGCTGTAACGGCGCCAGCCACCAGGCGTTCATCACCTGGCACTGCTGGATGACGTTGCCGTCCTCGACGTCGCCGTAGTAATGCATGTTGGAGCTGATGAAGTGCAGGCAGAAGGTGCGCAGCACGTTCGGCGCGACCAGCACCACCACCGCCGTGTCCACCAGCGCCATCGCCTGCTGCGTGGCGGCCGGCCAGGGCAGCGGGTGGCCGAGCAGGCCGGCGGCGCCGTTGACGGCGTGGTAGGCCAGGAAGGCATACCAGGCGCCCCAGTTGAGCAGGCCCAGCGGCGCGTACACCGCGAGCAGCAGCGCCAGGCCCTTGCCGCGCGCCTTCCACCCCGGCAGGCGGTGCAGGCGCAGCAGCGCCGCCATGATGTTGTCGCCCACCATCAGCAGGCGGCGCAGGCCCCAGCGCTCGCCGTTGGTGATGCCGCGCTCCTCGCGGTCGCGCGCGGTGCCGGAGTGCTTGTGGTGCTCCATGTGCAGGTGGCGGCGGATCCACGGATTGATCGTGCTCGGCCGCGCCAGCCAGGCGAGCGCCAGCATCAGGTGGTGGGCGAAGGGCCGGTTGCGGAAGTACATCTTGTGGATCAGGTCGTGCTCCAGCTCGTGGGTCAGCGAGGCGAAGAACGCGCTGAGCGGAATGCAGGCCCAGAACGGGATGGCGCCGGCGACGTAGAGCCAGCCCGAGGCGATCATGCCGGCCACGGCGAAGGCCATGATGGCCGCGCCGATCGCATCCTGATGCAGCAGCCAGGGATGCCGGGCGCGCAG
>Ga0070741_10004097_pt1 | contig 34597 bp, 37 predicted proteins | sample Coa_R1_4_FD_66440 | JGI IMG/M metagenome (GOLD analysis project Ga0070741, IMG submission 66440) | Surface soil microbial communities from Centralia Pennsylvania, which are recovering from an underground coalmine fire - Coalmine... | ecosystem: Environmental > Terrestrial > Soil > Unclassified ... | reverse complement strand
TCCTATTTCGGCGTATCGGGAATTGAATATGTCGATGTCACGTGCGCGACCGGCTCCGGCATGCCCTCGGAATAAATCGTCACTTCGCCGACCGCCAGGCGCCTCCCGACCTTGATCAGCCGCGCATCGGCGATCAGGTCCGACGGGCCCGGCTTGCGCAGGAAATTGATGTTGAGATTGGTCGTGACGGCCAGCGGCTGCGGGCCGATCGCCGAAAAGACCGCCACGTACATCGCAAAGTCCGCGAGCTCCATCATCGTCGGGCCGGAAATGGTGCCGCCGGGGCGGACGTAATCTTCCTGGAAATGCCGCCGGACGCGGATATCCGCATAGTCGACCCGTTCGATTGTCAGGCCGCAGCCGGGATAGAAAGCCTGGGGAAAAACCTCGTGCAGAAGCTTTCCGATTGCTTCCGCACTCATCGCCGGCGCTGGCATCAAGCGTCCCCCTTGCCGGCCAATTCCGGCGCCCTTGGTCATAATCGGCGGGGCCTTCAGGTCAATCGCGAAATTTCACGCCTTGCCATAGAGCGCGCGCAACTCAGCCTTCGCCTTCTCCAATGTCCGCCTGCGGTCGCGGGAAAGTCCCCTGCCGGCCCGATTGATGAAGAAATTGAGCATCGACATCGCGGAACGATAGGCATTCGATTTGCGGCGCCTGCTGCGGTCGGCAGACCGCTTGAGCGACAGGGCGATCTTGCGCGGACTCGATTTGGTGAAAACGCCATTTTCAAGCGTGAGGGCGTTGCTTTTGCGGGTGACGCGCGCCGACCAGCGGCGCCCGCTGCGCTTTGAACGCTTCGTTCCTTTACGCCGTCTGGTCATGCGGGGTTAACGCCCGTAAAAGTCATGCCGCTCCGAGCCTTGCATGGGTCGGGCTTCGGTTTAACATTGAGTGGATCAGCGTTTTTCGGGACCGATTGAATGACCGCACCGATCACTGCCCGCACCGTTGATACGCCCGCGCCGGAGCTGCTGCTGGAATATCACAGCGACGTTGCCGTCCTCATTCTCAATCGCCCGGAGTCGCGCAACAGTCTGTCGGAAGCAATGCTGACCGCGCTTTCCGATGCCCTGACAGAAATCGCCGCCGACAAGGCCGTACGTGCAGTCGTGATTGCCGCCAATGGTCCCGCGTTCTGTTCCGGCCATGATCTCAAGGAACTCACCAGCCGGCGCAGCGACCCCGATGGCGGCCGCGCCTACTTTCGGCACATGATGGCCCTTTGCAGCAAGATGATGCTGCAGATCGTGAATTTGCCACGGCCGGTGATTGCCGCGGTGCAGGGCGTCGCCACCGCGGCCGGTTGTCAGTTGGTCGCGAGCTGCGACCTCGCGGTCGCATCGACCGCGGCCAAGTTTGCCACGCCCGGCGTCGACATCGGCCTGTTCTGTTCGACGCCGATGGTCGCGCTTTCGCGCAACATTGCCCGCAAGCACGCGATGGAGATGCTGCTGACCGGCGATGCGGTCTCGGCCGAGAACGCCTACCGCATGGGTCTTATCAATCGCGTCGTCAGCCCGGGCAAGGAGCGCGAGGAAGCCCTTGCCTTTGCCGGCAAGATTGCCGGCAAATCCAGTCACATCGTGAAGATAGGCAAGGAAGGATTTTACCGTCAGGCCGAGATGAGCCTGAAAGACGCTTACCAATACGCCTCGGAAGTGATGGTCGAGAACCTGATGGCACGCGACGCCGAAGAAGGCCTGAAGGCATTCATCGAAAAGCGGCAGCCGAAGTGGGAGGATCGTTGACCGGCCCGCACAACCGCCCGGACGATAACGGGGTTCGCTGGAGCCACCGGTATGGCCGGTGGCTCCAGCGTCGCGTGCGGCACTCCCCCTTCTATGTCAGGCGATGAGCGAAACGCTCTCCCTGGTCTTGGCTTCTTCGCGCGCTTCCGTCGGACGCCCGGTGCTCGGCAGCTGCAGGACCGTTGCGTATTGGCCCTCACAGAGGTCGGTCACCAGGATGATCTTGCCGTCCGGGAACTCCAGGGCATCATGATGCGCGGTAGGCCGGTCGAGATTGACCTGCCGGAAACGCGCGACCTTGTGAACCGACTTCCGGGTCGGCAAAAACCGGAATGATGCATCGCATTCGACCTCTTTTTCGAATGCGATCTCGGTGCCCGGAAGCAGGCACACGGCAACACGCGGCTCGGCCGGATCGGCAAAGCCGCGCGTGATGGCATTGGGAAATTGTGTCGAGACCAGTCTGTCTCCGACCTTGGCGGGCCGGGACGCGACATCGTGAAGACTGTAGTCACACATTTGAACGCCTCCTGTTTGTGCACAACCTAGGCGGCGCCCCTCAGCACGCGGATCACAGCAGATCAGGATGACCTTCTTATGTCGCCTGTTTCCGCAATCCTGCCCCAATCAACCCGCGGCCCTACCGTGAGCAGCAGTGAAAGACTATCTTTGTTCCGCTCGGGACACCGATCGGGGCGCCGATGAACAATTTCAGCCGGGTTTTCACACCGGCCGCGCAGCAGGCTCAGGCCGAGCGCGGGTCGGCCAAGGCATACGCCCGCCGCATGGCGGAAGGATTCCCCGATCGCGTCACGCCCGAGCTCGCAAAATTCATCGCCGAGCAGGATACCGCTTTTCTCGCAACTGCGAGCGGCGACGGCGCGCCCTACCTGCAGCACCGCGGCGGACCGAAGGGCTTCATCAAAGTTATCGACGAAAAGACTCTCGGCTTTGCCGACTATCGCGGCAATCGGCAATACATCACGCTCGCCAATCTGTCGGAGAATGACCGCGCTTTCCTGTTTCTGCTTGACCCGGCGCGGCGTCAGCGGATCAAGATCTGGGGCCGCGCGCGGATGATCGAGGATGATGCCGCCCTGATCGCGCGGCTGTTCGACGGCGGCTACAAGGCGAAACCGGAGCGCGCGCTCCTGTTCACGATCGAGGCCTGGGACGTGAATTGCTCCTCGCATATCGTCACGCGCTTCACCGAGGAGGAAATCGGGGAGGCTTTTGCCACCGTCAGCGCCCGGATCGCCGAGCTGGAAGCCGAAAACGAGCGGCTGCGCGCAGTCATCGGGAATCAAACCGTAGTGCCGTCAGAATGAACCACGATTCCTATCCCGACAGCTACATTCGCGGCATTCTCAATACGGTGAAGACGATTGCCATGGTCGGAATTTCGCCGCGGGACAATCGGCCGAGCTTTTTCGCATTCAAATATCTGCTCGAGCGCGGCTATCGCATGATCCCCGTCAATCCCGCGCAGGCCGGAAAGGAAATTCTCGGCCAGAAGGTTTACGCGCGTCTTTCGGAGGTTCCCGAGCCGATCGACATGGTCGACATTTTTCGCAACTCCGCCGACGTGCCGCCGATTGTCGAGGAGGCGATCGCGCTCCGGCCGAAGCCGCAGGTGTTATGGATGCAACTTACGGTTCGCAATGACGCGGCGGCAAGCCGCGCCGAAGAGGCCGGCATGAAGGTCGTCATGAACCGTTGCCCGAAGATCGAATATGGTCGTCTTTCTTCCGAGATTTCCTGGATAGGCGTCAATTCCCGCACCATCTCCTCAAGACGCCCGCAAGCGCTTGCCGGCGGGGTGCAACGCATGCGTCTGGGGCCCGGGGACAACGACGCGTGAAGGCCGGCCGTTACCGCCGGCCCGCGCGGTATTGCCTTGACGCCGCCCCTGTCCGGCCGCACTAATCCCCGCCGCATTCCGGGGCGGGCTGTTTCAACACGCAAGCGGAGGTTTCATGGGCGAAGTCGAGCGCAATCCGGGCTTTGCGACGCTGGCCGTTCACGCCGGTGCCAAGCCTGATCCGACGACCGGCGCACGCGCGACGCCGATCTACCAGACGACGTCGTTCGTGTTCGACGACGTCGATCACGCCGCTTCGCTGTTCGGTCTGCAGGCTTTCGGCAACATCTATACCCGCATCGGCAATCCGACCTGCGCGGTCCTGGAAGAACGGGTCGCCGCGCTCGAGGGCGGCACGGCCGGCCTTGCCGTGGCCTCCGGTCACGCGGCCCAGGTGCTCGTTATGCATGCGCTGATGACGCCGGGTGACGAGTTCATCGCGTCGAAAAAACTGTACGGCGGGTCGATCAACCAGTTCAATCATTCGTTCAAGAATTTCGGATGGAACGTCGTGTGGGCCGATCCCGACGACATCAGCAGCTTCGAAAAGGCAGTCACGCCGAAGACAAAGTGCATCTTCATCGAGTCGATCGCAAACCCGGGAGGCGTCATCACCGACATCGAGGCGATTTCCCGCATCGCACGCAAGGCCGGCGTTCCCCTGATCGTCGACAACACGCTTGCAACCCCCTACCTGTGCAAGCCGATCGACTTCGGCGCCGATATCATCGTGCATTCGCTCACCAAGTTCCTCGGCGGTCACGGCAACTCGATCGGCGGACTGATCGTCGACGCCGGCACTTTCAACTGGTCGCGCGACAAAAAATACCCGATGCTCTGCGAGCCGCGTCCCGAATACCAGGGCATCGTTCTGCACGAAACGTTCGGTAATTTTGCCTTTGCGATCGCCTGTCGTGTGCTCGGCCTTCGCGACATGGGGCCGGCGCTCTCGCCCTTCAATGCTTTTCTCATTCTCACCGGCATCGAGACGTTGCCGCTGCGCATGCAACGGCACTGCGACAACACGCTTGCGGTCGCCGAATGGCTGTCGAAACGCCCGGAGGTCGCCTGGGTCAGCTATCCGGGACTTCCCGGCGACAAGTACCATGCGCTCGCGAAGAAGTACGCGCCAAAGGGCGCCGGCGCGGTCTTCACCTTCGGCCTGAAGGGCGGCTACGACGCCGGCGTGAAACTCGTCTCCAACGTCCGCCTGTTCTCGCACCTCGCCAATATCGGCGACACGCGCTCGCTGATCATACATCCGGCCTCGACGACGCATCGGCAGCTTTCCGACGCCCAGAAAATCCAGGCCGGCGCCGGCCCCGACGTCGTCCGGCTTTCGATCGGCATCGAGGACAAGGAAGACATCATCGCCGATCTCGAGGAGGGGCTGACGGCAAAATAAGCCGGTAGCCGGTCAGGATTTCTTCAACGTGCGTTCCACGTAGTCACGGATGCGGGAAAGCGTCGCCGGCGCGGTCCAGATTTCGGTGACCGCCTTGTCGGTCGCCTCGCCGTCCGCCCGCAGCCGCTCGCCGACCGGCTGCCGGATCTGCGACTTGGTCTGCGCAAACGCCGCCGGCGACAACAGCGCCAGCTCGCGTGCAACCGAGACGGCGTCATCGATCAGCTCGGCAGGCTCCGCCACCTCGTCCACCCAGCCGCGGCGCACGGCTTCGTCGGTCGTGTAGGTCGCGCCTGACAGCGTGAATTCCGGCAAATAACGTGGCGGGACGGCAAAGCGCATGATTTCGAACGCAAGCGCGGGGAACGGCACCCCGACGAGAATTTCGGTGACGCCGATGCGGCCCGCATCCTGCGCCACGATGCGGCGATCGGCGCAGCAGGCAAGCACGCAACCGCCGGCGATGGCGTGACCGTTGATCGCGGCGACCAGCGGCTTCGGGAAAAAGAACGCCTCCTGGTAGAGGCGATGAAGCGTCGGCAGGAACCGCCGGATATAGTCCGCCCCGCCCGCGCTCAGGCGCTTGAGATCGACGCCGGCGGAAAAAATCTTCCCCTGCCCGGTCAGCACCACCGCCCTGGCGTCCGTCTTGCGCAGCTCCTGAAAACGCGCCGCAAGCGCCTCGCAGAACTCGATATCCAGTGCGTTCGCCCTGCCGTGTGTCATGGTCAGAACGGTCACGCCATCAATGATTTTGCTTTCGATCATAGGCCCAGCTACCGCAAGACAGCGCGATGCGACAGTCGTTCGGCATGAACGACTGCGATGCAGAAGACGAGAATTGCCATGATTTGGTGTGCAAGGGCGAGCGGCAGCGGCGCCTGATGCAGCAGCGTCACGATGCCCAGCGCCGCCTGCGCTGTCACGGCCGCCGCAAGAAATACGGCGGCGCTGGCGGCGGCCCTCGCGCGCCACGCATCGATCGCATGCAGTGTCGCGCCGACCCAGATCACGTAGGCAAGGACACGGTGATCGAATTGCACCGTCAGCGTATTCTCAAACAGGTTGCGCCACCCCGGCTCTATGAACCACAGGCGGTCCGCCGCAGGCACAAACGCGCCGTCGATGAGCGGCCAGGTGTTGTACACCAGCCCCGCATCGAGACCGGCGACAAGCGCGCCGAGATAGATCTGAAACAGCAGCAGTACGACAATCGCCAGCGCCGACACGCGCAGGCGCGCGGGCACCCTGCCCGGCGGCTGGTCGCTGATCTCGCGCGCCGTCCACAGGACGGCCGCAAATATTGCGGTCGCAAGCGTGAGGTGGAATGCGAGGCGATATTGCGAGACACTCACGCCCTGCGTCAGCCCGGACGACACCATCCACCATCCGACCGCGCCGAGCGCGGCTCCGGCGCAGAAAATCGTCCAGAGCCTGGCGCGCAGAACACGCGGGATATCGCCACGCCGGAGAAAAAACAGGAACGGGAGAAGGAACACGGCGCCCGTCAGCCGCGCCAGCAGCCGATGCGACCACTCCCACCAGTAGATCGTCTTGAACGCATCGAGGCTCATGCCGCGATTGAGCTCGCGGTATTGGGGGATCGCCTGGTATTTCGTGAACTCGTTCCGCCACTCGTTCTCAGACAGCGGCGGCAGAACGCCCGTCACCGGTTTCCACTCGACTATCGACAGGCCGGATTCCGTCAACCGGGTCGCCCCGCCGACGACCAGCGTCGCGACGATCATTGCGGCCGAAACGAGGAGCCACAGCCGCACTGGCCGCAAGCGGGGAAAGGCTGTCTTCGTCGGTTGGTGCATCGGTCTGCTTGCAGGAGACGGCGCGGACCATATAGTCCCCGGCGCTCCGCCGCAATTGAAAGCCCGGACTGCCAGCCATGTCGATCCGCACCCGTAAACTGATCGGGACATTCGCGCTTCTTGCGCTCGTTGTCTTCTGGGGCCTGCTGGCCATGGCGCTCGCGCAATCGGTGCTGACCGACATCAACGGATGGGTTGCGGCAATCTATTACGTCGTCGCCGGGCTCGGCTGGGTGCTTCCGGCAATGCCGCTGGTCAGCTGGATGGCGAGGCCGGACTCTACGCCACGCTGAGCCGGCGGAATCCGTTCGCGAACGCCGTCCCCGCTCCCGACATCAATACCTTGAGATAGCGCTGCCGCTGAAATTCGCCGTTGACCGAGATCCGCGGCAGCGCGGTCAGATAGTCCCGGTGCGCCTTGAACAGCACGCCGGGGCGCGTGGTCAGCGCGGTCTTGAATCCGAGCTCGGCCGCAATACGGAATTCGCGCGGGCCCGCCGATGCGGCGTCACCGACCGGAAAGGCGACATGCTCGGGCCGCTTTCCGAGTGCGGCCTCGAGCACGGCCCGGCTCATCTCCATCTCCGCCCGCACGGTCGCATCGTTCGGCACTTTCCTGAGCATCATGTGTTTCACGGTATGCGCGCCGATCGTGCACAGCGGATCGGCCGCGAGATCGACGAGTTCCTGCCACCCCATGCATAGTTCGCGGCAGAACGAAACAATGTCGACGCTGTAACATGCGCACAGATCGCGCAAGGCGTGCCGTAGCTCTTCCTCTGTCTTCATGCTGCGGAGGTAGCCGTAGACCGCGGCGTAGAGCTCGCGCTTTTGCCGCACGGTGCGGCATTCGAAGTACTGATCAACTCCGTTGACGACCATGCCGATCCGGCTGTTGCGCGCGATCACCGCCTCGAGCGCGACCCACCACAATTCGCCCAGGCGGTCCGGAAAGCTGGTTGCAACGAACATGGCGAACGGCATGCCGTATTTCCGCAGCAGCGGGTAGGCCCAGCGCAGAAAATCGCTGTAGCCGTCGTCAAAAGTGAGGCAGACGAACCGCCGCCTGAAATCCCCCTCGATATAGCGACGATGCATTTCGTCCAGCGACACGACATCAATGCGCGATCGCGCAAGGCGCCGCAGCAGCCGCTCGAGAAATTCGGGCGTGACTTCGAAAAACCTGTTCGGTTGAAACGCATCCGGACGCGCCGGCCGCACGTGATGCAGGGCGAGAATTGCACCGACACCGCCGACCAGAGGGCGCAGCCAGTGATGCGCTCCGCTGACGTACAGGGATTCCAGGCCGGCACGGATGATCGTCTTCTTCAATGCTGGCTCGCCCCCGCTCCCGTAGCGCCTCAAAGTACTATTCTGGCAGATTGTTGAGAATGAATTGCGGCGGCAACGGCGGGTACACGGACGTGTTCCCGGCGGCCGCGGCCGTTACGCGGGCGTTTCCTGGTTTGACTCGCGGCGGCACATCCCTATAGTCCGCGCCGTTCTCGGTCGGGGCGTGGCGCAGCCCGGTTAGCGCACCAGTCTGGGGGACTGGGGGTCGTGGGTTCAAATCCCGCCGCCCCGACCAGTTCGCCGCAGCAGGCAACCGTTGACGCATTAGCCGAATAGTCGAGCCTGGTACTGTTGTGTCCCCGCACGTTCGCAATTACGCTCCCCCGATCCGAAGGACGACACCATGACCGCATCTCAGGCTTACCTGCTTTTCCGCTATTGCCGCTGGCTGCTTTGGCTCGCCGGGTTGGTCTACTCCGCCGATTATCTGCTTCACACATCGAGCCATATGGACGCCTTCAACCACCTGCTGCGCACGACCGAATTCTGGATGTTCGCGCTGCCGAACGCGGCGGTCTTCGCGGGATTTTTCGAGCTGATGATGCGCAACAAGGCAGGTCTTCCACGGCCGAAATACGGTCAATTCGGTCTGCCGCGCTGACGCGCGGTCCGCCGCCGAGATTTTCCGGTCGCAGGTCTAATGACTTGCTGGCGCCGCGCCGAAATCGATCCCGATCTGCGCCAGATACGCTTTCGAGCGCGCCGCCTCGAGATAGGCAATCTCGTCCTTCAGCCGCGCGATCTCGTTGCGGCAGAGTTCCGCGTCTTCGGCCGTGCCTTGCGCGTCCCTTTCGAGGCGCTGCAAAAATTGTCGCAGGCGGATGAGATCCGCGTCGGTCGGCGCTTTCAGCATGGATCTGATCGTAACCAGTCCACGCCGCGCGCATAGCGGTTTTCCACTTACAAATTCAGCTGTTCACGTATTTTTTTGCGGCTTCAGTCCGGCGCGTGCAGCGATACGCCCAGACGCGCCCGACGGCGCAACCACGTGGTGGCACGATATTTCGGATCATGCGTCACGGCCTGCATGCCGTCGAGCACGGCCAGCACGCGCGCGGGACCAAGCACATCCCCCAGGGCCAGCGGTCCTTTCGGATAGTTGAGCCCGAGCTCTACGGCGGTGTCGATGTCGGCGGGCGCCGCGATGCGCAGTTCTGCGATCCGGGTGCCGATATTGACAATCATCGCCAGCAGCCGCTGCACGACGAAGCCGGGGCTGTCGTTGATCACGGTGACGGGCACATTTCCGGCCGACAGCGCCGCCACCGCGGAACCGAGGACGTCCGGACCGGTGAGCGGCGTTTTCATGAGCGTGCGCCGCCCCGGGAAACGCCCGAGCATATCGACAGCGACCGTGCGCGCAGGATCAAGCTTGAGCCGCACGGCCGCGCCGGAAGCATCCTCGCCGAGCGGAGTCACAAAACAGGGCTGACCGCGCGGCGCCGTTCCCCCGAGCTGAACCCTGACACCCGCGCTTTTCAGCCAATCGGCAAGCTCGGCGCCGCCATCCTCATCCGCGACCCAGGCCGCAGCCGGTTTCGCCGCCGGCGGCACTCCGACGGTCGGCTGGCTTTTCACGGGCGTCCCGTCGTACCTGTAGAAGCCCTGCTTCGACTTGCGGCCGAGCAGCCCGCCCGCAACACGCACGGCCATCTGTGCGGAAGGCTGGTACATCGGCTCGTCAAAGAACTGCTCGAAGATACTCACCATCACCGCATGGGTGACGTCGCCCCCCACGAGATCGAGGAGTTCAAATGGTCCCATACGGAAACCGGCCGCTTCCTTCATGAGGATGTCGACTTCCTGCGGGCTCGCAATTCCCTGGGCGACGATGCGCAGCGCTTCCGGACCGTAGGCACGACCAGCGTGATTGACGACAAAGCCGGGAGAGTCGGTTGCCACGATCGGATGCTTGCCGATCCGGCGCGCAAACCCCACGAGCGCCTGCGCAACAGAAGGGTCAGTGCGCATGCCGCCGATCACCTCGACCAGCTTCATCAATGGCGGCGGATTGAAGAAATGCAGGCCGCCGACGCGCTCTGGCCGCGCACACCCTGCGGCGACCTCGGTCACCGACAGCGACGACGTGTTCGTTGCAAGTATTGTGTCCGCGCTGACGCGCTTTTCGAGCTCGCCGAACAGGACGCGCTTGGCGGCAAGATCTTCGACAATCGCTTCGATGACAATTCCGGCACTTTTGCACTCGTCATAACTGCTGATGGGCTTCAGCCGGCCGAGAATGTCGCCTTTCGCGCCGGCCGTCATCCGTCCTTTCGACACCAGACCTTCAAGGCCTCTATCGATCGCCGCAATCGCCTCCGTGACCGCTGCGCGGTTCGAATCGAACAGCAACGTCACGAGTCCGGCCTGCGCGCACAGCTGCGCAATGCCGCGGCCCATCGTGCCGGTGCCGAACACCGCCGCCACAAGATCCGGCCGGCCGAGATCAAACGCCACGCGCTACTGTCCTTCGAATTTGGGTTTTCGCTTTTCCAGGAAGGCGCGCATGCCCTCCTTCTGGTCGCGCGTGGCAAATTGCAGCTGAAAAGCCTTGCGCTCCAGCATCAGCGCCGTCTCGAGCGGGGCGTTCAGCCCGGCATTGATGATTTCCTTGATCTGCATGATCGATACCGCGGGCATCGCCGCAATTTCCCGGGCAATTTCAAGCGCCCGCGCCAGCGCCTTGCCCGCCGGCGCCACTTCGCTGACGACACCCATGTCGAGCGCCTCGGCGGCGCCGAACATTTTCCCGGTCATGATCAGCAACATGGCGCGGTGGCGCCCGACCAGCCGCGCCAGCTTCTGCGTGCCGCCGCCGCCCGGCAGGATGCCGACCTTCACCTCGGGCAGCCCCAGCTTTGCACCCTCGCCCGCAACGATGATGTCCGCGCACAGCGCGAGTTCCAGCCCGCCGCCAAGAGCAAACCCTTCCACGGCGGCGATAATCGGCTTCGGGCAGTCCATAATGACGCGCCAGTATTTCTGCACGTTGCGCGACATCACCTCGACCGGACCCGCCTCCGCCATCTCACCGATATCGGCCCCGGCGGCGAAGGCGGCATCCGATCCGGTCACAACCACGCAACGCACGGCATCGTCGGAGCCACAGCGCGTTATTTCGTCGGCAAGACGCGTACGCACCTCCAGATTGAGCGCATTACGCACCTGCGGGCGATTGATCCTGAGAACGGCAATATCGTTCGACGGACGTTCGACGATGAGGGACTCCGGCGCGGTCATATGGATCGATCCAGGTAAAACGGCATCGCTTACCTAGCAGATGGCGGGGCCGGTAGGCTATTTGCGGCTTGAGTCGATGACGGCGAGCGCGTCGATCAGGCCGGCTCCGACCTCGGTGCGCTTGCCGGAAATCGGGCTGGCCGAACGGACGAGGCTTGCGCGCACCTGTGCTGGTGTCAGTTTCGGCCTTGACGCCAGCAGCAGCGCCGCGGCCCCGCTGGCATGGGCGGCCGCGATCGAGGTCCCCGACGTGATCTGGTACTTGCCGTCGGGCGCGACGGCAAGGATTTCAACACCGGGGGCGGCCAACGCGACCTGAGGACCGCGGTTGGCCTGAGGCATCAACCTGTCGTTCGCATCTGTCGCAGTCACGCCAATCACGCCCGGGTCGGCCGCCGGATAAAGCGGCGGCGACCGCGGGCCGGCATTGCCCACGGCGGCAATGAGCACGATACCGCGCGCGTTCACCTTGATCAGCATTTCCCGCAACAGGTCATCCGGCGGCCCGGCAAAGCTCATGTTGATGATGCGGGCATTCCTGGCCGCGGCCCAGTCGACGCTCTTGAGGATATTGAACGTCGTGCTTTCGGCGCTCTCGCCTGACCCAGAAAAAGCGCGTACTGCAAGCAGCTTCACTTTCGGTGCAACCCCGACCAGCTTGCTGTGGGCCGCGATTGCGCCAGCCATGGCCGTCCCGTGCGAATGCGCGGTTGACGGCGTTCCGACCACATCGAACTCGTCCGCAATTACACCCGCCAGGTCGGGATGCCTTGCATCGATTTTCGAGTCGATTAACGCGACCAGCACGTCGTCGCCGCTGGTGATGCGGTGAGCTTCCAGAAGATGCATCTTGCTGACGACATATTGCGCGGCACCGGCATCGGCCGGGGCATCCTGCCGAGCAGGCGTCTGAGCCTGCGCGCCGACGTAGGTCATGTTGGCCCACCCGCCCGACACGCCGGGATAGTTCCGGGCGATGCGGCGCAACGTCGCCTGCACCGATTGCGCGCTCTCAATACGCACGCGGCTGATGCGGCGGCCGGTCAGCTGGAAGGTCTGGGTCTCCAGCTCGGTCAGCTGCAGGGTATTGAAGAGCGTGTTGCGCATTCGCGCCGTTGCTCCGGGCGCAAACTCAAGCAGTATTTCGTTGGCCACGAACCGCGTCTCACCCTGCGGGGGAACCTTGAAATTGCGGCCGGTGCCTGTGCGCCGTTGCTGGGACGGCTGACTCTGCCGCGGCGGCGGCTTACCGGGCTGGACTTGGATCGCGGACGTCGGAGGTACAAGCAGGTCGGCCAGCAGCCAGCCGACCGGGCCGAGCACACAGCCGAACGTCGAGCGGTAGGCCTCGTTGAGCGTGAGTTCACGCCCCAGAATGGCCGAGGCGATCATGGGGGATACGGCGGCGCACCCGATTGAGCCGATGACATACCAGCCGAGCGGCGTGATCGGCGTACCGCGATCCACGACCGGTGGCGGGATGCCTGGATTGTTGGGGAATGTTGCCTGGCCAGATGCAGGCGTGTGCGCGGCCGCGATTGTCGCAACCGCAAGCACTGCGGCCCCCGCAATCCTCCGCATAACGCCCCTCATCCTGTGCCGGATGGCATTTTACACGGCCATTGGTCGTGCACCATGCCCGTCCGGTTCAGGTTCCGGGACGAAAAAGCTGATGAAAAAGCTAGTGTGGCCGCGTTACCACCGCATCAATCAGCTTGCGGCATTCGACCAATTCGTGGAGCGCCGCGCGCAGTTTGCGCATGTCCTCGCTCCCCAGCCCGCCCGACACCGCCGGAGAGGGCTGACGGGAGACGGCTTCCTGCATCTGCGATCCTGACGGCTCCGCACTGCTGCCGTGAATCGCCCGGTCCGCGGCGTCAATACGGGGAACCGGCGCGCTCGTCAGCGGCGGATCCCTGCGCGGCGGAGCATCATCCTGCCGGTCGCCGAGATCCCGGCCGATCAAGGAAGAAAGCCGGCCGCGGATACCGCTTTCCTCCGCCAGCACGTTATCCACATCCACGGTTTCCGGCTCTTCGGTGAAATCTTCATCGCCCGCGACCACGCCATGCGGCGGCTGCGGCGCGCCTTCCTGCCATACGGCTTGGACGAATTTGGTGCCCTGCTCGCGCAGAATCCGCTGCACGCCGCGAATGGTATAGCCCTCGCCGTAGAGCAGATGCCGTATGCCGCGCAGCAGATCGACGTCGTCCGGGCGGTAGTAACGGCGCCCGCCGCCACGCTTCATCGGCTTGATTTCGTGAAAGCGGCTCTCCCAGAAGCGCAGCACATGCTGCGGCAGATCAAGATCGTCCGCGACTTCACTGATGGTGCGAAATGCGTCTGGCGCCTTGTTGTCCAAAGCGGAATCACTCCGGATTGTTAACGAACGCGGTTCTACGCGACTGACGCTGTCAGCTAGGTTTGCTCAGCGGCGCCGTTATTGATGCGCTGCTTGAGAATCGCCGACGGTTTAAACACCATAACGCGTCGCGGCGAGATTGGTACTTCTTTCCCGGTTTTCGGGTTGCGGCCAATACGTTGGCCCTTCTTACGCACAACAAAAGAGCCAAACGATGACAATTTCACGGTTTCGCCACGCTCCAGGCAGTCGGTGATCTCCTTGAGCACCAACTCGACCAAAGCTGCCGATTCCGTGCGTGAAAGACCGACTTTTTGATAGACCGCCTCGCACAAGTCGGCCCGTGTCACTGTTTTTCCGGTCATCGCCTGCCCTAGCCCCCGGCGAAGGTATCCCGCTGAATTATCGAGGATATTAGCATGGCCGGGAGGGGTCAACGGGGCCGTTAAGGATTTTGATGGGGATGGCGCCGGCCGGCCCGCGGGCTCACCAGCGCAGCAGTGCCGACCCCCAGGTGAACCCGCCACCCATTGCCTCCAGCAGAATGAGGTTCCCGCGCTTGATCCGGCGGTCAGCAACCGCGTCGAACAGGGCAAGCGGGATTGAGGCTGCGGAGGTGTTGCCGTGACGATCGACCGTTATGACGACTTTTTCCGGTGCAATGCCGAGTTTATGGGCGGAGCCGTCGATGATCCGCTTGTTCGCCTGATGCGGCACGAACCAGTCAATGTCGGCGGCGGTATAACCTGTGGCCTTGAAGGCGTCCTCGATCACGTCGGTGATCATTGCCACCGCATGCTTGAAAACCTCGCGTCCTTCCATGCGCAGGTGGCCCACGGACTGCGTCGAGGACGGTCCTCCGTCGACGTAAAGCTTGGCCTTGTGCCGGCCATCCGCCCGCAGATGCGTCGTCAGGATGCCGCGGTCTTCGCGCGTGCCCGGCTGTGGCTGGGCCTCGAGCACCAGGGCGCCGGCGCCGTCGCCGAACAGAACGCAGGTCGTGCGATCGCTCCAGTCGAGGATTCGCGAGAATGTCTCGGCGCCTATGACCAGCGCGCGCTTGTAGGTGCCGTTGCGCAGCAATGCATCCGTCACCTGCAACGCATAGACGAATCCCGAGCAAACCGCCTGCAGGTCGAAGGCCGCGCCGTGCGTGATGCCGAGCCCCGCCTGCACCGAAACCGCGGTGGCCGGAAAGGTCTGGTCCGGTGTTGAGGTCGCAAGCACGATGAGATCGATCGAGCCTGCCTCCGCACGCGCGTTCGAAAGCGCCGCGCGTGCCGCGTTGAGCGCGAGATCGGAGGTCATCTCTCCCGGCGCCGCAATGTGACGCTCGCGGATGCCGGTCCGCTGCACGATCCATTCGTCGGTCGTCTCGACGGAACGTGCAAGTTCGTCATTGCTGACAATACGCGCGGGCAGATAGATACCGCAGCCGAGGACAACCGAACGCAAAACCGTCACGAGCCTGCTCCGCCCGCAAGTCGTGCCGTTGTCCCCGCTTGTAGGTCGCGTGCCATGGATTGCCCGATCTTATCCAGCAACTCGTAGCGCACCATGTCATAGCCCATGTCGATTGCCGCGGCTGTGCCTTCGGCATCCGCGCCGCCGTGGCTTTTGATGACCACACCGTTGAGACCGAGAAACACGCCACCGTTCGATTTGCGCGGATCCATTTTGTCGCGCAGCGTGCGGAATGCCTGACGCGCGAGAAGATAACCGAGCCGGGCAGCCCAGGTGCGATTCATCGCCGAGCGCAAATACGATGCAAGCTGGTGCGCCGTCCCTTCCGCGGTCTTCAGTGCAATGTTGCCGGCAAAGCCTTCAGTGACCACGACATCCACGACGCCCTTGCCGATATCGTCGCCCTCGACAAAACCATGATAGTCGAAATGCGGAAACTGGCCTTCGCGCAGGATGCGTCCCGCCTCGCGGACCTGCTCGAGCCCCTTGACCTCTTCAACGCCGATATTGAGCAGCCCGACGGTCGGGCGCTCGATATCGAACAGCACCCGCGCCATGGCACTGCCCATTGCCGCCAGATTGACCAGGTGCGCTTCGTCCGCACCGATCGAGGCTCCGACGTCGAGCACCACGGACTCGCCCTTCAGCGTCGGCCAGAGCGCCGCGATAGCCGGCCGTTCGATACCCTCGATCATCTTGAGATTGAATCGCGCCATCGCCATCAACGCACCGGTGTTGCCGGCCGAGACCGCGACATCGGCTTCGCCTTTCTTGACCGCATCGATGGCGAGCCACATCGACGACTTCCAACGGCCATAGCGCAATGCCTGACTCGGCTTGTCGTCCATTCGAATGGCAATTTCGGTATGAACAACGGTCGAACGTGCCTTGAGGCGCGGCAACCCGTCGAGCACGGGCTGGACCACTGTCCTGTTGCCGAACAGGAGAAATTCGATGTCCGGATGGCGCGTCAGCGAGATTTCAGCGCCCGGCAAGATCACCGCCGCGCCGTGGTCGCCGCCCATGGCATCTAGCGCGATACGAACCTTATCCCGCATGGATCGCCCTTGGCGGTCTTGCCTGTGCCGCCCGCCGCACGCTCGTGTGACGTCGGTGCGCGAGGGCGACCATAGCCGCTCGTTCATCCCGCACAAGCCGATTGTCGGACCTGCACATGCCCTTCGCCCGCCTCTTCCCCGCTAGCTGCCGAACCGCTTCTTCAGCGCTTCCAGCGCAGCAAAAGGGCGTGCGCCATCGTCGTCCGCTCTGACAGCGGCAAATTCAGCGCCCGCCTTTCGGGGGTAGGGATTTATCCCAAGCAGCAGGAATTCAGTTGCGACCGCACCGAGGTCGAGCTTGCCGTCAACCAGGGGTTCCGGGGGGTCTTCGTCGCCAGCCCCGTGGTCCTCATCATCGGCTTTCGCGGGCTGCTGCGGTGCAAACAGGAGGTCGATCGCTTCCTCGACGGTGCTTTCGATCGGTTCGAGCGTAACCACGCAGGTTTGGCCGACCCTGGCCTTCACCTGGCCGGTCACGTGCACGCCGGCGCCGCGGCGGCTGAGATCAAAGATCGCCGACAGGTGCGGCAGGTCTCGCAGGCCCGCAATTTTCACGACCTGTGCGCGGACCGCCGCCGGCGCCTCCACCGCAAGATGCAGCCCAGCCTCGGGGATGTCCTCCACCGCGACCGGCACACTCCATGGATTTTGGGCGTTTTCTATCGACATCAGGCTTTTGTGGAGACGGGCTCAGCTTCAACAAAAACGGTAGTTGCTGGGTCGGGCAGTCTAAGAGCTCCAGTCGCAAGTTGTGCCGCAGGCTGTTCTCGGAGGTGACCTACCGCTTCCATAATATAGGCTGCAAGACGGGTCACCGCAGCATGGCCGGCCTCCCGGCCGGCGTCGATATTCCGTTTCAGGGCGTCGGCGAGCTCGTCCTGGCTGCCGTGCGCCAGCGCCGCCCTGTAGGCCTTTGCCCGGCCGTAATAGGCCTCCCCGACGCGGCGCATCTGCCTGGGCACGGAAAGGTCGCCTACGCCCATTTCGCGCAGATTGTGGTCCATGTCCGAGCAGAAATGGTCGAAGAGCGCCTGTCCCGTTTCCAGCAGTTGCGGATCCTGCGCCATCCGGTCGAGAACCAGGGCCAGATGGAGCACGAGAAGGTCAAAACGGCCGTTAACCGTGTCGGCAACGCCATATTCCCGATAAAAAACCGGCAGTCTCGCCTGCGCCACGATCGTGCCATACAGGGTGGAAATGGTGTCGGGCCGCGCGCGGCGGCGAAACAGGGGAAATATCATCGGACCGGTTCGGGGTTGCGGCCTGCCGCCGTTACGTCAATGCTACCGCCGATGCAAGGCTTGCAGGGCAGTCTGAGTTTGGGGTCGAAACGCGTGCGTCCGGGGAAAAACAGCAAGGTCCGCCTGGCGGCCGCAATCGCGGGCGCCCTGCTGCTCGCTGCCTGCGGCAGCACCACCGAGACATTGCAGCGCGGCTACGTATTGCCGGAAGGCGCGCTCGAACAAATCCCGATCGGCGCAACGCAGGAGCAGGTCCTCATCGTGCTCGGCACGCCGTCCACGGTTGCAACGGTCAGCGGCGACGCCTTCTATTACATCTCGCAGAAGGCCCAGCGCTCCGCCGCCTTCATGCCGCACGAAGTTGTCGACCAGCGTGTGATCGCGGTCTACTTCGACAAGGAGCGCCGCGTGACCCGGCTCGCGAATTACGGGGTCAAGGATGGCAAGATTTTCGACTTCTATTCGCAGACGACGCCGACCGGGGGACAAGAGCTCAGTTACCTGCGCAATATCTTCAAGAACGTCGGTTTCCACCTCTAGTCGCCGTTTGTGGCGAGGGCCCGCGGGTACGGCGCGGGCCCTCTGACTTTCGTTACGCACGTGTTCAGTGCGCGAGAACGGCGAGCAGCAGCAGCGCCACGATGTTCGTGATCTTGATCATCGGGTTCACTGCCGGCCCCGCCGTGTCCTTGTAGGGATCGCCGACGGTGTCGCCGGTCACCGCAGCCTTGTGGGCATCGGAGCCCTTGCCGCCGTGGTGGCCGTCCTCGATGTACTTCTTGGCGTTGTCCCAGGCGCCGCCGCCCGAGGTCATCGAGACGGCGACGAACAGTCCGGTGACGATGACGCCGAGAAGCATGGCGCCGACGGCCGAGAATGCCGCCGATTTGCCCGCGACGCCGCCGCCCGCGATGACGTAGATCGCGAAATAGCAGACGATCGGCGAGAGTACCGGCAACAGCGAGGGCACGATCATCTCCTTGATCGCTGCCTTGGTCAGCATATCGACGGCCCGCCCGTAATCGGGCTTTTCCTTGCCCTTCATGATCCCGGGTTTCTCGCGGAATTGCCGCCGCACCTCCTCAACGATTGCGCCAGCCGCACGTCCGACCGCGGTCATGCCGAGCGCGCCGAACAAATACGGCAGCAGGCCGCCGAACAGCAGGCCGACGACGACGTAGGGATTGTTCAGCGAGAAATCGAGCTGGATGCCCTGGAAGTACGGATGTTGCGCCGCAGTCTTTGTGAAGAACTGCAGATCCTGGTTATAGGCAGCAAACAGCACCAGCGCACCGAGGCCGGCCGAACCGATCGCGTAACCTTTGGTGATCGCCTTGGTGGTATTGCCGACCGCATCGAGCGCATCCGTCGACTTGCGGACGTTTTTCGGCAGGCCCGCCATCTCGGCAATGCCGCCGGCATTGTCGGTGACCGGACCGAAGGCATCGAGCGCGACCACCATGCCGGCGAGCGCAAGCATCGAGGTCACGGCGATGGCGATTCCGAACAGGCCCGCCTGCGCATAGGCAACCAGGATTCCGGCGATGATCACCAGCGCCGGCAAAGCGGTCGCCTCCAGCGACACCGCAAGTCCCTGAATGATGTTGGTGCCATGGCCGGTCACGGACGCCGAAGCGATTGACCTCACCGGCCGGAAATTCGTGCCGGTGTAGTACTCGGTGATCCAGATGATCAGGCCCGTCACCACCAGACCGACGATCGCGCAGACGTAGAGCGCCTGGCCGGTGAAATTGGCGCCGGCGATGCGGCCAAAGCCGATCATCGAGTCCGTGACGAACCAGATCGCGACCAGCGAAAGCAGCGCCGAGGCGATAAATCCCTTGTACAGCGCGCCCATGATCGACCGCCTGCGGCCGAGTCGCACGAAGAACGTGCCGATGATCGAGGTGATGATGCACGCTCCGCCGATGGCGAGCGGATAGGTCATCATTGTCAGCAGCAACGGCGTGCCGGCAAAGAAGATCGAGGCCAGCACCATGGTGGCAACCGTCGTCACCGCATAGGTTTCGAAAAGGTCGGCAGCCATCCCGGCGCAATCGCCGACATTGTCGCCGACGTTGTCGGCGATCGTCGCGGGATTGCGCGGATCGTCCTCGGGAATACCCGCCTCGACCTTGCCCACCAGATCGCCGCCGACGTCCGCACCCTTGGTGAAGATGCCGCCGCCAAGTCGGGCGAAGATCGAGATCAGGGAGGCGCCAAAACCGAGGGCGACGATGGCATCGACGACCGTACGGTCGTTCGGCGCCTTGTGCATCGTGCCCGTGAGGAAGCCGAAATAGAGCGTGACCCCCAAGAGCGCGAGGCCCGCGACCAGCAGGCCGGTGATGGCGCCGGCCTTGAAGGCAAGCTCCAGCCCGCCGGCAAGCGATTTCGTCGCGGCCTGTGCCACCCGGACGTTGGCCCGTACCGACACGTTCATGCCGATGAACCCGGTCGCTCCGGAGAGCACCGCGCCGATGGCAAAGCCGACGGCAACGAGCCAGCCCAGGGTGAAGCCGATAACGACGAAAATCACCACCCCGACCACGCCGATGGTGGTGTACTGGCGCTTGAGATAGGCCTGCGCGCCCTCGCGCACGGCCTCTGAAATTTCCTGCATTCTTTTGCTGCCAGGGTCGGCGCTCAAGACCGATTGGATCGCCCAGATTCCGTAGACGATCGCGAGCACCCCACAGCCTACGATCAACCACAAAGTCGACATGGTGGCCACTTTCCTCGATTTTGATTGGTGCTGGCGGGACGAACGCTCCCGCCGGCGCCAGGAGCGTCGAGGATGGCCGCTTGTGAGGGCGCTTCACCCCGACCGGTAAGCGCGCGGATATAGCCAAAAACCCGCCGGATGTGCAACGCGGAAGTTTGGCCGCGGCCCCGTCCTTTTCCGTTCCGCCGGCCCTGGCTTGGCTAGGCGTCCACCGGACGCGGCCGCAGGGCCAGCCACAGCAGCAGCGCGCCGGTGATGAAAATCGTCGGAAAGATCACTTCGTTGATCGTCGCCCAGCCGAACTTGTCGAGCAGCTGCCCCGAAGAGAAGGAACTAAGGGCCATACTGCCGAAAATCAGGAAATCGTTGAAAGCCTGCACTTTGTTCCGCTCATGCGGACGGTGGCACTGGGTGACCATGGTCGTGGCGCCGATGAACGCCAGGTTCCAGCCGACGCCCAGAAGCACCAATGCGGTCCAGAAATGAGCAACCGTAAGCCCGGAGATACCGACGACGGCGGTCGCCGCGATCAGCAGCAGACCGACGCCCGTGACGCGCTCGACACCGAACCGTGCGATCAGCGAGCCGGTAACGAAGCTCGGCGCGTACATCGCAAGCACGTGCCACTGGATGCCGAGCGCGGCATCGGTAACCGAATGGCCGCAGCCGACCATCGCGAGCGGAGCGGAGGTCATCAGCATGTTCATCATGGCGTAACCCGCGATGCCGCAGGCGACTGCAACGATGAACCGCGCGCTCCGCGCGATCTCGCCAAGCGGTCTCATGCTGCCATGGCGGGGCGCCGCAAGCGCAGGCACCTTGACCAGTTGCAGCACGCACGCGGCCGCCACGGCACAGGCCGATTGGCCAAGATACGTCGCGGCAAAAAGATGCGGCGTCAGGATATCTTTCGTGAAGATCACCAGCTGCGGTCCGAGCACCGCGGCAAACACGCCGCCCGCGAGCACCCATGACACGACTTTTGGCCGATAGGCGTCGCTTGCAGTATCGGCCGCCGCGAACCGATAGGACTGATGCGCGGCTGCGTAGAGTCCTCCGCTGAATGTACCGAGGAGCAGCAGCGAGAAACTGCCCTGCACCACGGCGAAGTACGAAATCAGGCCGGAAAGGACGCCAAAAGCCGAACCGCATTGCAGCGCAAAGCGGCGGCCAAACTTGCGCGCGAGCATGCCCAGCGGCAGCGTGCCGAGCCACATGCCAAACACCATTGCGGTCACCGGCAAGGTTGCAAGGCCTTTGTCCGGCGCGAGCACAGCGCCCACGATACTTGCCGTGCTGACGATGACCGTGTTGTTGCCGCCGGCGAGCGCCTGCGCGGCCGCGAGCACGATGGCATTGCGCCGCGCCAGGTCGTCGTCTGGCACGACATGATCGAGCGGCTCGGCGACGACTGACATGAGGGGTCCCGGCAAAAACCGCCTCTTGTATCGGCCTACGGGGTGAATCGCTACTGCCGGGGCCGCAGATCAGGGATGATTTTTATCGCAAATGGAATTTGGCCTGTCCCGCCGGTCTACCCCTTGCGCGCCGCTTTTGTGGCCCTTTTCGCCGGGAATTCGAAGACCCCCGGATGACGGACGCTTGCCTTGCGTGCCTCGGCGATCGACCGCGCGCCGATCTGCCCCAGCGAGGCCCGCAGCTCGTCGATATAGAGGTCGATGAGGTAGTCGGGGCCCTCGTCGCCGAGCGCGGCAACCGCCCAGAGAAATGACTTGCCGGCAAAGGCTGCGTTGGCCCCGAGCGCCAGCGCCCGCATGACGTCCTGGCCGCTGCGGATACCGCTGTCGAGCAGAATGGTGGCCTTGCTGCCAACGGCCGCCGCGATGGCCGGCAGCACGTCGATCGATGTTGCAAGCGCTTCGATTTGCCGCCCGCCGTGGTTCGACACCCAGATGCCGTCGATTCCGAGTCCGACTGCGACCTCGGCGTCTTCGGGATGGAGAATGCCCTTCACGGCCATCGGGCCCTTCCATGCGTCGCGATAGCGCTTGACCTCTTCCCACGAAAACGCACCGCCCATATGGGCGCGTGCGTAGGCAATGATCTCGTTGGTGCCCGCGCCCGGCCGTGCATAGTCGCTGATGGTTGCAAACCGCGGATAGCCGTTGCGCAGCAAGGCGAACATCCATCTCGGCCGCACCAGCATTTCGTAGACCATGCGCGCATTAGGGCGGAACTCGTGGGCGAGGCCCGCATACGTCTCGCGCGAGCGCGTGGTTCGGACCGGAACGTCCAGCGTCAGAACCAGCACCTTGGCATCGACGGCTTGGGCGCGCCGCACAAGGTCGAACCCGATCTTGTGGTCGTCATGCCAGAACCTGTAGAGCTGCAGCCAGAACACATCCGGCGCCGCTTCGGCAGCCTGCTCGATCGTGGCGCCACCGGCGACGCTCAGCGTATAGGGCACACGCGCACGCTGGGCCGCCCTTGCCATCAGCAAATCGGCGCCCGGCCAGACGAGCGACGGACCGCCCATCGGCGCGACCCCGATCGGCGCGGCGTAGCCGCGACCGAACAGCTTCACCTCGACGGGTGGCAGCGTCGGCATCACCCCGTAGCGCGGGGCGATCTTGATCGCGTCGAACGCGGCCCAGTTGTGCGCAATCCCGATATCGTTGCCGGCGCCGGTGTCTCCATACTCGAATGCAAAAAGCGGCACATGCCGTGGCGCCTCGCGCCGCAGCCACGCCGTGGTCGGAAATTTCCTGTGGTGCTTCTGGAAGTTCGGATGTTGGCTGACCGGTTTAACCGCCGCCTTCTTCGTCATGTCGTGCATCGTGAATTTCCGCTTCGTTCGAACTTGGACTATACCCGCGTGCCGTCGGCCCGTCGCGTCAATTCAGAAGTGACTGAAGGCGGGACGCTTGAAGGCCAAGGCCTTGCCGGCGGCGTCGGTGAAGCGCACACCCTCGCCCGCCGTGATCTTCCCGATATCCGCAACCGGCACGCCTGCCGCCTTTGCCGCATCCCGGAAACTCTCCGCTTTCGTCTCGGGCACGGTGCAGACGACCTCATAGTCGTCGCCGCCGGTCAGCGCGGTTTCCAGCGTCGCCGCGTCACCCGCAACAACGGCCCTTGCCGCTTCCGACATCGGCACGCGTGCCACCTCTATGTGGGCCGCAACACCGGACGCCCGGCACAGCTTGCCGAAATCCCCAACCAGCCCATCGGAGACGTCCATCGCCGCCGAAGCATGGGTCCTGATCGTTTCCGCCAGCGCGTTGCGCGGTTGCGGGAGAAGGTAGCGGGACATCAGATGCTGTCGGTGCGGTTCGCTCAGGTTCCACTTTCCGTTCTTTCCCTCCCGCAGCATGACCCCGAGCGCAGCATCGCCGATCGTGCCCGTGACGAACACGCTGTCGCCGACCTTCGCACCTGCCCGGCGCACCATCGTCCCCGCTGGAACGCTGCCAAACATCGCGATCGAGATCGTGACCGGCCCCGGCGTCCGGTCGGTGTCGCCGCCGAACAATGGACAGCCGAACAGCACCGAATCAGCTCGCAGGCCTTCCGCAAAGCCAGCCAGCCAGGCCTCGTCGATCTCCCTTGGAATCGCGAGCGACAGGAGAAAACCGAGCGGACGTGCGCCCTTTGCCGCAAGGTCTGACAAATTCACGCGCAGCGCCTTGCTCGCCACGGCCTGCGCGGCGTCCGTGGGAAAGAAATGGACGCCCCCGACGATGGCATCCGTCTTGAGCACGAGGTCATGTCCGGCGGGCGGCGTCATGAACGCAGCATCGTCCGACAGGCCGAGCGCACCGGGATGTGTGGCGATCGGCCCGAAGAAGCGAGCGATCAGGCGCTCCTCGGCAGAGATGTCGTTGCGCGCGACCATGACTTCATCCGGCCGCACGGCCGAACTCGGCCGCGCGCAGACGCCGGGCCAAATGATCGAGTACCGCATTGACCATGCCGGTCTGGTCGGGCTCGACAAATGCTGCAGCCACGTCGGCATATTCCGCCACAACCACGCGCGCAGGCACGTCGCGGCGATGCGTGAGCTCGTAGGCTCCCGCCCGGAGCGCGGCGCGCAGAACCGTGTCGATGCGCTTGAGCGGCCAGCTTTTCGACAATGCCTCGTCGATCAGCGGATCAAGCCGGCGCTGCTCGCGCACGACACCGGATACCACGTCGCGAAAGAAGGCCGCTTCGGCCGGCAAATATTGTGCGCCTTCGACCTCGCGTCCGATCCAATGGCTTTCAAACTCCGCAAGAATCTCGTTAAGGCCGCTGCCTGCAAGATCCATCTGGTAGAGGGCCTGCACCGCCGCCAGACGCGCCGCGCCACGCTTGTTGGCTTTGCCGGCTTCATCGTCGCGTGCCGCCCCGGTTGCCATCAGCGCCAGACCAAAGTGTGTTTGAGGGCAGCCATCGTAAGCGCCGCGCGCGCCGCGGCTCCACCCTTGTCGCCGTCCTCAACGTGCGCGCGCGCTTTGGCCTGCGCCTCGTTATCAACGGTGAGAATACCGTTTCCGAGGGCAATCCTTTCCCTCACGGCAAGATCCATGAGCGCACGCGCGGACTCATTGGCCACAATATCAAAATGGCGGGTCTCTCCGCGGATCACACACCCGAGCGCAATCACTCCGTCATAAGGCGCGCGCCGCCGCCGTGCCGCATCGACCGCGATCGCGATGGCCGCGGGAATCTCCAACGCGCCCGGAACCGTGACGCGATCGTAGCGTGCCCCAACCCCGTCCAGGACGCGCGTCGCCCCGCGCAGAAGTTCGTCGGAAATCGCATCGTAAAAGCGCCCCTCCACGATCAACATGTGCAGGCGGCCTGCTGTCCTTGCGCTGCGCTTTTTTCTGGCCATCACAAATGCCCTAATTCACCGGCGTGGTAGCAAGCGTCTCCGACCCGAACAAGGGGCGGCTCGCCCGCCTCACTTCTGCATCTCCATCAGACGTGCCGCATATCGTGCCATCGTATCGATTTCGAGATTGAGGCCGTCGCCCATGCGTACGGCTCCGAAGGTCGTGACCTGCAGAGTGTGGGGAATAACGAGCACCGAAAATGTATCGGCTTCGACCGCATTCACAGTGAGAGAGACGCCATCGAGCGCCACTGAGCCTTTCGGAGCAATAAATCGCGCAAGTTCGGCGGGCGCGCGCAGCACCAGACGCGCCATTTCGGTCAGGTCCTCACGCGCGATCACCGTGGCGACGCCGTCCACGTGCCCTGCCACAAGATGGCCGCCGAGTTCGTCACCGAATTTCACCGGTCGCTCGAGGTTGACTTTCGAACCTTGACGCCAGGTAGCGGCAGTCGTCACCCGCAGTGTCTCGGCCGCGACATCGACCGCAAACCACACCCGGCCGTTTTCTTCACCTGCGTCCACCACCGTGAGGCAAATGCCGGAACATGCAATCGATCCGCCCTGAACGATCTCGGACCGTGGATATCCGCAGAAGATCGTGACGCGTTGCAAATCCCCGGCGCGCGCCCTTACCGAGCGCACCTCGCCGAGATCGGTGACGATGCCGGTAAACATGCCTTAACCGCGCGCGAAATCTTCAAGCGTGTCAGTACCCAACTTCTCGGCGCCGCGCGAAACGAGGCGGCCGGTCAATGCCTCGATCGGCATCCCCTCCAGAGGGTCGATGCCGGTATCCCCGATCGCCTTTTCGCTTCGCAACAAAAGAGCCTCATCGACGAGATTTGCCGTCACGAAGCTCGCCGCGACAGTCGGCCCGCCTTCGACCAGCAGCCGAGTGATACCCTGCTCGCCGAGCACCTTGAGCACCTGTTCCAGGTCGAGCCTGCCATCGCTGTCGTCGACACGAAAAACCTTGCAACCTCTTTGCTGGAGAATCTCCTCGGCAATCGCAGAGGGCCGATGCGATGTGAAGATCCAGGTCGGTGTCTCGCGCACGGTCGCCACCACTGACGTCGCAAGCGGCACACGCAGCTGTGCATCGAGAACTACCCGTACAGGCGAACGCTCGAACATGCCGGGCAGCCGGCAGGTCAGTTGAGGATCGTCGGATAGAACCGTACCGATGCCGACGAGAATGGCATCGCTTGACGCACGAACCTGGAACATGCGCTCGCGTGCCGCCTCGCCCGTGATCACCGCCGGTTTGCGGCCGGCAAGCCCTGCCTTTCCGTCGGCTGAAATGGCGAGCTTGAGAATGACGTAAGGGCGTCCCTTTGTGACGCGCGTGATGTGGCCTATGTGCGTGCGCTGCGCTTCTTCGGCGCCGAGCCCGATATCAACCGTAATCCCCTTTGCGCGCAGCCGCTCATGACCTTTTCCCGCCACGTCCGGGTTCGGATCTTCCATGGCGGAGACAACACGCGCAATTCCTGCGCGGATGATCGCGTCGGCGCAGGGCGGAGTTCTCCCCTGATGCGCGCACGGCTCGAGCGACACGTACATCGTCGCTCCTTGCGCTTCTTTTCTTGCCCGGCGCAGGGCCTCGACCTCTGCGTGCGGCCGGCCGCTCTCCTGCGTCCAGCCACGTGCCAGAATGACGCCATCCTTCACGATCACCGCGCCGACCGCGGGATTGGGCCAGGTGTGCCCGAGATTGCGGCGGCCGAGCGCCAGCGCAAGGCGCATGAAGCGCTCGTCATCTCCCTGTGCGATGGCCGGGCTCTGATCGTTCATTTTCGCGCGCTGGCCGTCGGCCGGCCGTCATCCTCGCCCGACAGCTCGTCGAGAGCGGCACGGAAGTCCTTGGCCTCGCGGAAGTTGCGATAGACCGATGCAAACCGTACATAGGCAACGTCGTCGAGCTCGCGAAGATGCTCCATCACGATCTCGCCGATCGCTTCCGACGAAATTTCGCTCTCGCCCTGACTTTCCAGCTCCCTGACGACCTTTGAAACCATCTGTTCGATTCGCTCCGGATCAACCGGCCGCTTGCGCAAGGCGATCTGCACGGAACGCATCAGCTTGTCACGGTCGAAGGGCACCCGCCGTCCGTTGCGTTTTATGACCGTCAATTCACGCAGCTGCACGCGCTCGAACGTGGTGAAGCGGAAATTGCAGGTCAGACACACACGGCGCCTGCGGATCACCGCCGAGTCTTCCGTCGGCCGCGAGTCCTTCACCTGCGTATCGAGGCTACCGCAACTCGGGCAACGCATGCCGCCCCCAATCCTCAGTCCTGATAGATCGGAAACCGCCCGATCAACGCCTTCACCTTGTCGCGTACGGCCGATTCCACCAGCGAGTCTTCCTCGACATGCTTCTGCGAGAGAACGTCGAGCACCTCGACGATCATCTCGCCGACCTGACGGAATTCGGCGATGCCAAATCCACGCGTCGTGCATGCCGGCGTGCCGAGGCGAATACCCGATGTCACTGTCGGCTTTTCCGGATCGAAAGGAATGCCATTCTTGTTGCAGGTGATGTGGGCGCGGCCCAGAGCCGCTTCCGCAACCTTGCCGGTCAGTCGCTTCGGCCGCAGGTCGACCAGCATCAGATGCGTATCCGTTCCGCCCGACACAATATCGAGGCCGTGTGATTTCAGGGTTTCGGCAAGAGCCTTGGCGTTCTCGATCACATTGCGGGCGTAGGTGCGGAAGCTTGGCCGCAACGCCTCGCCGAATGCGACGGCCTTTGCCGCAATGACATGCATCAGCGGACCGCCCTGCATTCCGGGAAAGACCGCCGAGTTGAGCTTCCTTGCAATCTCCTCGTCGTCGGACAGGATCACGCCGCCGCGCGGGCCGCGCAGTGTCTTGTGTGTCGTCGTCGTCACAACGTGCGCATGCGGGAACGGCGAAGGATGCACACCGGCCGCGACGAGACCGGCAAAATGCGCCATGTCGACCATCAGCAAGGCGCCCACCTCATCGCAGATCGCCCGGAACGCGCGAAAGTCGATGATGCGCGGATAGGCCGAGCCTCCGGCAATGATCAGTTTCGGTTTATGGTCGCGTGCGAGCCGAGCCACTTCTTCCATGTCGATCCTGTGGTCGTCGCGTCGAACGCCGTAAGGAACCGGCTTGAACCATTTTCCCGACATGTTGACCGGAGAGCCGTGCGTGAGATGGCCACCCGCGGCGAGATTGAGCCCCATGAAGGTGTCACCGGGCTGCAGCAGCGCGAAGAACACTTCGGCATTGGCCGAGGCACCGGAATGAGGCTGCACGTTCGCGAACTTGCATCCGAACAACCTGGTGACGCGCTCGATGGCCAGCCGCTCGGCGATGTCGACGAACTGGCAGCCGCCGTAGTAGCGCTTGCCCGGCAATCCTTCCGCGTACTTGTTGGTGAGGACCGACCCTTGTGCCTCCAGAACGGCACGCGAGACGATGTTTTCGGATGCGATCAGTTCGATCTCGTCGCGCTGGCGGCCAAGCTCACGTCTGATCGCGTCGGCAATCTCGGGATCGACTTCGCTGAGCGGCGACGAAAACAGTGCATCAATATCGCCTGCCGTCCTGGGATTCGACGTCGCCGACATCACAATCTCCTGGCGCCGCAAAAATCGGCGCCGCCTGTTGAAAAGGGTCCGGGATTGCGACCGCCAATAGCATATCGGGGTCAAACCGCCAAGCATTGGGCTGTGGAGCACTCCCGACCCAATATCTAGGGGCCGAACGGGCAAATAAAAACCCCGGCCGAAACACGGCCGGGGCCAGCCTGGATTTCGTTTCGCCGTCTTAGAGCCGGTAGAGAATCTGGTCGGTCCAGAAGCGCTCCAGCCGGTGCAGCGACTTGTTGAGCGTCGTGAACTCATCGGCGTTGATGCCGCCGACCTGCTCAACCGTACGGACGTGCTTCTGGTAGAGCGTCTCGATAATGTCCCGCACTTCGCGGCCCTTGTCGGTGAGCTTGATGCGAACCGAGCGACGGTCGACTCGCGAGCGCTGATGGTCGAGGAAGGCCATCTCGACGAGCTTCTTGAGGTTGTAGGAAACGTTCGAGCCGAGATAGTAGCCGCGCGTGCGCAGCTCACCGGCCGTCAGCTCCTTGTCCCCAATGTTGTAGAGGAGCAGCGCCTGCACCGAATTGATGTCGGAGCGGCCGCGCCGATCGAATTCATCCTTGATGACGTCGAGCAAGCGGCGATGCAGCCGTTCGACAAGCGTCAAGGCCTCCAGGTACAGTGGCCGAATGTGATCGAGCTGCGCCTCGCGTCCGGCGGGCTCGACCGTCTTTGCGACGGCTTTCATGTTCAACGCCCCTTGCGTTTTATCAATACGTTTCCGGTTACGAGGCCCTGTCTTCCCCGCTCCGGATGAGCCGCAACCTAGAGGGGCCAGTCTAAAATCGGCTTAAATAACACCATAAAGATTAGGTTTATTTGCAACGGTGAACGTTCTGTTGACCTTACAATTCTACGAAACCGCGCAAGGCTTCGTTCACGCTGAAAGCTCGCGTTACCCGCGAATAAATCGGATGATGCCGGAGAAATCCCGCCCCGCCTCCCCGCTTGCGACGTATTGGGAGTAGATACGTTCCGCGCCGGCGCCCAGTTCCGTCCTGGTTCGCGTCGCTTTCGCGGCATCCTGGGACAGTTTGAGATCCTTCAGCATCATCGCTGCGGTAAATCCCGCCTGGTAGTCGCGATTGGCGGGCGATGTCGGAACCGGTCCCGGAACGGGACAATAGCTGGTCAGAGACCAACACTGCCCCGACGATTTCGAAGATATGTCGAACAATTTCTGGTGATCGAGCCCGAGCTTCTCCGCAAGCACGAAGGCCTCCGAAACAGCAATCATCGACACGCCGAGGATCATGTTGTTGCAGATCTTCGCCGCCTGCCCGTTGCCCGGACCACCGGCGTGCACGACCGTTTTTCCCATTTTTTCGAAAATCGATTGCGCGCGTGCGAAGGCCTGCGCGCTCCCGCCGACCATGAAGGTAAGCGTGGCCGCCGTTGCCCCGCCGACGCCGCCGGACACGGGCGCATCGAGCATCATCAGGCCCTTCTTCTCCGCCTGCGCCGCAACCGCGCGCGCGGTCTCAACGTCGATGGTCGAGCAGTCGATCAGCAACGTTCCGGCATTCGCGTTCTCGATGATCCCGGACGAGCCGAGATAAACGGCGCGCACCTCCTTGCCGGACGGAAGCATGGTGATGACCACATCGGCGCGCGACGCCGCGCCTTTTGCCGTTTCCACGACGACGCCGCCTGCGGCCTTGAGCTTGGCCACCGCTGCCGGATTGACGTCCACGCCTTCGACCTGATGTCCGGCTTTCAGAAGATTCTGCGCCATCGGCAATCCCATATTGCCGAGGCCGATAAATCCGATGCGCGCCATGGTATCCTCCCGAATTCCTAAAGCGGATGCTCCTGTGCGGACTTCAATGCGAACCAAAGATAGACCGCAAGAAGCGTGCCCTCCAATGCGCCGGTGATCCACCCACCGCCGAAAACTTGCGGAAAAAATATTTCCACGGCCAGCATCGACGCAACCGCCGTGAGCCAGATCACGGCGCCCCAGGCCGCCGCAAGCCAAAGCCCGACAGCCGCCACAAGATCAATCACCGCGAAAAAAACCGTCGCCGTCTGCCAGGCGATCGATCGATATTCGAAGGGTTGATCCTCGCCAATCCCGATCCCGCAGACCTGCGCCCAGTGATAGAGACCCTTGACCATCGATATGGCCGCCATCACTCTCAGAAAAACAACGAGGCGTTGCGTCCAGCGTCCAATCGAGCGCTCGCTTTCATGCTCGCGCACCGGCTCGAGAGTGCGAATATCGTCGTGGGCCACGGGTTCGTTCACGACAACACCAGTTCGCGCTCGACCGGCGCGAAATGACTTTCGACCTCCGCGTCAGTCGCCTCGGCAAGCGTCGCCGGCCGCCAGCGCGGCTTGTTGTCCTTGTCCACGATCACGGCACGCACGCCCTCGTAAAAATCGTGTCCCCGGATGATGCGGGACACTATGCGGAATTCGGTTCGCATGCACGTATCAAAATCCCAGGCTCTGCCTCGGCGGATCTGCGCCAGCGCGATTTTCAGGCTCAGCGGAGACTTGGTACGGATCGTTGCGGCGGTTCTCTGCGCCCATTCCGCATCGGCAGAGCGCGAGCCCGCCTCCCGCTCGAGCGCGTCGAGAATATCTTCGACGCGGTTGCCGCAGAAAAGGCGGTCGATCGCTGCCCTGCGCCGGATCACGGTTCCCTCGCCCGCAGGCTCCGCGAAAGCGGCGAGTGCCGCATCGACGGACACGGTTCCGCACAAGGCATCGAGGACGGCTTTGAACCGGGCAGATGAAATACGGTGCGTCGCCACTCCCGCCCACATGGCGTCGGCGGGCCCGAAGCGCTCGCCAGTCAGTGCGCAATAGGTGCCAAGTTCCCCCGGCAACCGGGGCAAGAACCAGGTCGCGCCGACATCCGGGAAAAATCCGATGCCGACCTCCGGCATCGCGAACGAGAAGCGGTCACCGGCGACGCGGTGTGAGCCGTGCACCGAGATCCCCACGCCTCCGCCCATGGCGATACCGTCGATCAATGCAACATAAGGTTTGCGGTAGTTCTTGATCGCCGAATTGAGGGGATATTCGTCGCGCCAGAAGTCGAGCGCGGTCTCGTGCTTTCCGGCCTTGCCGAGGTCGTAGAGCGCGCGGATGTCCCCTCCCGCGGAAAACGCCCGCTCGCCGGCCGCAACAATGACAACACGCGTCACGGCGGGATCGTCCGCCCAGCGGTCGAGTTGCGCGCGCAATGCGCGAACCATGTCGTGGTTGACGGCATTGAGCGCCTTGGGTCGGTTGAGCGTGACCAGTCCGGCAGCGCCCCGCCTCTCGAAAAGAATGTCGCCCTGCTCCATGCGCAGTCAGTTCCCCAGCATGGCGCGGCTGACGATCAGACGCATGATCTCGTTCGTGCCTTCGAGGATCTGGTGAACGCGCACGTCACGCAGCACGCGCTCGATCGGATGATCACGCAGATAGCCGTAACCGCCATGCAGTTGCAGGCAGCCGTTGACCACCTCGAATCCGGTGTCGGTCGCAAGACGTTTTGCCTGCGCGGCGAGCCGCGTGGCGCCTGGCTCGCCGGCCCCGACGGCAACGGCCGCGCGGTGCAGGAGCAGACGTGCCGCCTCGAGCTCGGTCGCAAAGTCGGCGACGCGGAATTGCAACGCCTGGAAATCGGCCAGCCGTGAGCCGAACTGCCTTCGTTCTTTCATATACGCGATTGTACGATCAAGGCAGAATTGGGCTCCTCCGACGGAACAAGCGCCGATATTCAGACGGCCGCCATCAAGTCCCGCCATCGCAATTTTGAACCCCTGCCCTTCCGCACCGATCCGGTTCGCGACAGGGACGCGGCAATTCTCGAAGATCACCATCGCCGTCGGCTGCGTTTTCCAGCCGAGCTTTTTTTCCTGCGCCCCGAACGAAAGGCCGGGTGTTCCTTTCTCGACCACGATGCAGGAAATTCCGCGTGGTCCCCCCTCTCCCGTGCGCGCCATCACGACATAGATGTCCGAGACACCGCCGCCGGAAATGAAGGCCTTCGCCCCGTCAAGAACATAATGGTCCCCGTCGCGTCGCGCGCGCGTTGACAGATTGGCTGCATCCGACCCCGCGCCCGGTTCGGTCAGGCAATAGCTTGCGAACTGTTCCATGCTGCAAAGCTTGGGAAGAAACCTTTTGCGCGCATCCGCGCTGCCGAAGGCATCGATCATCCACGCCGCCATATTGTGGATCGAGATGTAGGCGGCAGTCGACGTGCAGCCCTGGGCCAACTCCTCGAAAATCAGCGCCGCGTCGAGCCGCGACAGCGCGGAGCCTCCGACATCTTCCTTCACATAGATGCCGCCAAACCCGAGCGCCGCAGCTTTCCGCAGCGCATCGACAGGGAAGATCTCGCCCTCATCCCAGCGGCGTGCGTGCGGCATCATTTCGTCCCGGGCGAAAGCACGCGCGGTGGCCTGAAACGCCCGCTGCTCCTCGGAAAGCTCGAAATCCATACACCGCCCCGTCTAGGCCCCTGCGGCTTAGCAAGGGAGCCCGGATCACGGCAACCGGGCAGCACGCCCGCGCATTAATGCCTTATGCTGGAATTTTCCGGCAGCTGCAGCATCTAAAGTTCGATAGCGGCCAGGTACGGAGGCAATGATGACAAGCGACGACAAAAAGCCCGGCGGACCGGACCTCTCGAACGGTATTCCCGCCGCCGACCTGAAGGATGGCGCCATGCTGTCCGGGCATGTCGGCGACGACGAGGTCGTCCTGGTGCGTCAGAATGGCAAACTATTCGCGATCTCCGCACACTGCACGCACTATCATGGCCCGCTGGCGGATGGCCTGCTAGTCGGCGCAACGATTCGTTGTCCGTGGCACCATGCACACTTCAGCCTGGAGACTGGCGAAGCGACGGCAGCGCCCGCGCTGAGCCCTCTCACCTGCTGGCGGGTCGAAGAGCGCGAGGGCAAGGTTTTCGTAAAGAGCAAAAAGACTCCACCCGCTCCCAAGACGATCGGATCGTCCACCGAGCGCATTGCGATTGTAGGCGGCGGTGCTGCGGGATTCGCCGCTGCCGAAATGCTGCGCCGCCGCGGCTTTGCCGGCACCGTCACGATGTTGAGCAACGACGATGCCCCGCCGGTCGACCGGCCGAATCTGTCCAAGGACTATCTCGCCGGCAGCGCTCCGGAAGATTGGGTGCCGCTGCGCGGCGAAGACTGGTACGCAGAAAACAGGATCAACCTCAGATTGAACACCGAAGTCGCCGCGCTCGATGCTAAACGCAAGGAACTGACGCTGGCATCCGGCGGCAAGGTGGCTTTCGACAAATTGCTGCTGGCCACCGGTGCCGAACCGGTCCGGCTCGACATTCCGGGAGCAAATCAGCCGCACGTGCACACGTTGCGATCATTCGCCGACTGCCGCGCGATCATCGGGCGGCTGCAGGAGGCAAAGCGCGCTGTCGTCGTGGGTGCGAGCTTCATCGGCCTCGAGACCGCGGGCGCGTTGCGCGCCCGCAACATCGAGGTTCATGTCGTCGCGCCGGAGAAGCGTCCGCTTGAGCGCGTATTCGGGGCGCAGCTCGGCGACTTCATTCGTGCGCTGCACGAGGAGCATGGGGTGAACTTCCACCTAGAGAACACTGTGACGTCGATCGACGGCAAACGCGCAGTGCTGAAGAATGGCGGGTCACTCGACGCCGACCTTGTCGTAATCGGTGTCGGCGTACGTCCGCGTATCGCACTTGCCGAGAAGGCCGGGCTCGCGATGGACAAAGGCGTCAGTGTCAACGAATTCATGGAAACAAGTGCTGAGGGCATTTATGCGGCTGGCGACATTGCCCGCTGGCCGGATGCGATTTCCGGCGATCGCATCCGGGTCGAGCATTGGGTCGTTGCCGAACGCCAGGG